>Ga0224517_1000006_pt1 | contig 100920 bp, 108 predicted proteins | sample IRFST100metaG_FD_179886 | JGI IMG/M metagenome (GOLD analysis project Ga0224517, IMG submission 179886)
GTGTGGGGAACGTTTTCGCACGAATTCGTTGCGAGACTTAAAAGAGAGATCTCACTTGACAAGATTGATTTTGTAATAGCAAATCACGCAGAGCCTGACCACAGTGGTGCATTGCCGGAATTGATGCGCAATATCCCCGAAGTCCCGATCTACTGCACCACCAAAGGCGTAGACTCGCTTAAGGGCCATTACCATCAGGACTGGAATTTCCAGGTGGTAAAGACGGGAGATACGCTCAGTCTCGGATCGAAGGAGCTAATCTTCATCGAAGCCCCGATGCTCCACTGGCCAGACAGCATGATGTGTTATCTCACGGGTGATAACGTCCTTTTCAGCAACGACGCGTTTGGTCAGCATATAGCAACGGAACTGATGTACAATGATCTGGTGGATCAGGCAGAGCTGTTTCAGGAAGCCATCAAATATTATGCGAACATCCTGACGCCGTTTAGTAAGCTGGTTGACAAGAAAATCAAGGACGTACTAGCGTTGAACGTTCCAGTAGATATGATCTGTCCGAGTCACGGGGTGATATGGCGTGACGACCCATTACAGATAGTGAAAAAATACGTTGAATGGGCAAACAACTATTCTGAAAACCAGATCACCATAGCCTATGACACCATGTGGAACGGAACGCGGCGCATGGCTGAAGCGATCGCACACGGAATCGTGGCGGCCGATCCAGATGTAACAGTAAAACTGTTTAACATTGCCCGATCAGACAAAAGCGATCTGATCACGGAAATATTCAAATCGAAGGCGGTTCTGGTCGGATCTCCAACCGTGAACAAGGGGATCCTTTCCGCTGCGGCCGCTATTCTGGAAGAAATGAAGGGCTTGCGATTCCAGAACAAAAAAGCAGCTGCATTCGGCTGTTATGGATGGAGCGGCGAGGCTGTAGCGGCTATATCTGAAAGGCTTAAAGAGGGCGGATTCCAGGTTTTGAATGACGGGATCATGGAGAAATGGAATCCGAATAGCAAAGGTATCGATAATTGTATCCGTTTTGGAAACGACGTGGCATTAGCCACGCGTTAGTGTGCTCGCATTATCACGGCTATGATACCACAATGTTATTTCTGTAAGCTCCACGAGCAAGGTCTAAAATGCGCCAAATATGACCAAATCGCCCCCGAAATATTGGTTAATCTACGGAAGTGCACGTTTAAAGAAGGTACCGACCCGGATGGGTAAACGATGACGATAAAAGAGAGCGTAGTAAAATAGGGATTTATCTTCTTTTATTGGCTCCACCTTAACAGTGGGGGGCGTTTGCGGCCTTATAGCATACTCGGTTTTATATTCGGCACGCTCTGAATTCTAGACACGCCAACCACGCACTGAAAAGCGAAGGTTTAAGCTGACAATACTTGTATCTCAAGCCATATCCAGGCGTTGTAGAGGAATTTCCTTATGAGGTTTCAATGGTGTTACACGCTTGCTAGCACCACGAATCTAAAGCCGATGAGCGCAGCCCACGTGAGCTCCTAAACAGATTTTTCGCTCTTTCTTGCAAAGAGCTTCAGATACTCCCCATAGCCCCCCTTCTCCAGAGCCTCCTTCGGGATAAACCGAAGCGCCGCCGAGTTCATGCAGTAACGCTGCCCCGTCGGCGCGGGCCCGTCGGGAAAAACGTGGCCGAGGTGGGAATCCCCGTGCTTGCTTCTCACTTCGATCCTCACCGCGAAGAGCTTCCGGTCTTTTCTCGTCGTAACGTTCTCCGGTTCTAGGGGTTTCGTAAAGCTTGGCCATCCCGTCCCGGAGTCGTACTTGTCGAGCGAGCTGAACAGAGGCTCTCCGGATACGATGTCAACATAAATCCCCTCCCTCTTGTTATCATCGTATTCATTTTTGAAGGGCGGCTCCGTGCCTTCGTGCTGCGTTACCTCGTATTGAAGCGGTGTGAGCATCTTTTTCAGGGTAGAGTCATCAGGTTTGGAATAGGTCTTCGTTCCCCCGGGGTTGCCGCTGGGGTTGGCGCCCGTCTCCTTCTCTTTTCCCCAGGTCTCACCGAGGAACCGGTCCCTGCCGGAGCCCAACCGGTAGATCTTATACCGTAAGGGGCTCTTCCTATGGTAATCCTGGTGGTAGAACTCCGCCTCGTAGAACCTTGAGAATTTCACAATCGGCGTGACGATAGGCTTCTTGAACTGCCCGGATTGTTCAAGATCAGCCTTCGATTTCTCCGCGATGCGCTTCTGTTCCTCGTCATGGTAGAAAATCGCCGTACGGTACTGTGGGCCCCGGTCAGCAAACTGCCCGCCCGGATCCGTCGGATCTATATGACGCCAGAAGACATCCAAGACCTGCTCATAACTCACCTTTGAAGGATCGTAGTACACCTGTAAGGCTTCGTGGTGCCCCGTCTTTCCCGTTGAGACTTCCTCGTAGGTGGGGTTTTCCTTCTGACCACCCGTATAGCCAGATATGACTTTTGTAACGCCGGACACATTTTCAAAATCGGCCGCTAAGCACCAGAAGCAGCCACCCGCGAGGGTTGCGACCTTCAAATTTGTCTGCTCTTCTTGCATAGGATTGTTCACCTGTTGTTTTTTTACCTTGTCCTGACACCCGCTCAGCGCAAATATCGCGAAAACATGATGACAAGAATCTTCACCGGCTTCTGGACTTTCACTAGAGCGTATTCGTCTTGAACAACGTAACTTCCACTTTCGAGCGCATACAATTCGTCCATATTCTCACCAGCGATGTTAATGCAGCACTCATGTGTCTGATTAGAACGAAGAATGTTTTGCTCAGAAAAGACAGCAGATATAGAATGCGATATGTGCACTAGTTTCGTCTCAGACCCTGTCTTGATAAGCACGTACAAACGCTCTAGCGTTGTTGTTTTTGCTCATTTCGGCAATCGAAGTTCACTAGCTTAGAAATCAAAATTAAACGCTTGCTGGCACTTTGCTTACAGCGGCCTTTGCAGCGCTTGTGCTGTGCCCCGATTAACGGCATTATGGAAGATTAAATAACTTGGAACACAAGAACTAGTTACAGCAACGCTGAGATTGTAAAGCAAAGGAGTGATTTTGTGATATGTCTCCGTCTTCTACCGATGACAATGAAAAATTGGGCGATGAAAAATCAAAGAGATATGTTCGCCCAATAAACGAGTTATGGGCAATGTGGGGCCCTAGAGTAAAAATGAGGATTTACCCCTTCTCTTATGCTGTATACGAAGATGTGGAACGGGTGATGACTACTCTCACGTCTTATGACAGAGACAAGTGGGCAGCCGCGTGGAGCTCGATAGCCAAACCATATGAAGAAAAAGCAGCCCAAGCCGACAAAACAGGCAATGCCCAAAACGCCAAAGAAAACTATCTCCGAGCCTACCAATACTATAGGCTTGCCCGGTACCCAACCATTAATTCGGAAGGAAAAAAGCAAGCCTACAGGAAGTCACAGGAGACGCTCTTTAAGGCTTCGCAATTCTTTGACATTCCACTGAAACGTGTTGAGATACCATTCGCCGGAAAAACGGGGGAAGGCAACAAGATTGTTGCTTATTTGCGATTACCAAAAAAGGGCTCGGCGCCTTTTCCCGTGCTTGTAAGCTGGGGTGGAATCGACGGTTTCAAGGAAGAACAGCTAAATGACCCTGCTCTGGAGCATGGCTTAGCCACTTTTGCAATTGATGGGCCTGGAGTTGGTGACTCGCCACTCAAAGGCTCAGAGGATGCGGAAAGACTATTCGGAGCAGTCTTTGATTGGATTGGGACGAATGAGACTTTGGACTCTCATCGGATTGGAGTCTGGGGTTATAGTACTGGCGGTTATTGGGCAGTCAAGGTTGCCCATATTTACAAAGACAGAATAGCCTGCGCTGTAAGTCAAGGTGGACCGGTCCACTATGCTTTCGAGCTGGACTGGATCCATAAGCAAGATAGAGGAGAATACCCTTTTGAATTCTTCGAAACTATCACTTACGCCTTCGGATTGCGCGATTATAAGGAATGGGTAGAATACGCACCTAAGCTCTCCCTTCTTAAACAAGGCATCTTAGACAAGCCAAGTGCACCCCTACTACTTATCAATGGGATACATGATTCAGTGTTTCCAATCAAAGACTATTATTTGCTCCTTGAACATGGCAGTCCAAAATGCGCTAGATTTTATGACGCTGGACACATGGGATTCACCCGTGACACGTTTGACACTATTATGAACTGGATGTACGAAAAATTAGGCTGAAAAATGGCGCTGAAATGCTGGGCTCATTGTTGACTTTTATTCAGTCGCTAATAATAACAAAAACGGGAAGCTAGCTGCAGCCGCAGCAGCCTAATGTAATAATAGGATACATCAAGGAGGGAAATAGTAAATGCCACATCCACTTTTGGCAGCACTGAGGATCACCGTAAGCATCATCGTAGTCGTTGTGCTGATCTGGGGAGTCTACACGCTGACGCAGATACGCAAAACTCTTGAGCAGCTTCGGAGGCCGTAGCTGCCTTGATGATCCACACGCTAGACTTGTGAGTTAACCCGGCCGTTCTCCATGCAAGGAAGCTGTTGAGGTGCTTCTTTGTGTACTTGAAATCCAGCGTGGCAAGTGTTTCCTGCTGCGGGGACTTTAATTCTGCAACCGAAATATTAGTCTGTACACCTTGAAATCGCAATCCGCTTTCCCTAAGCTGTCGAGGCTCCGACTCGGGTTCAAATCTCGACTCGGGCGCTCCTTTATTAGACAAGCAGGGGCCAAAATAGGGTTATCTGTGGTGTGGGGGTGGGGGCCTGTATTAGGCTTCGGTCGCTGTGTCGAATTGATCCTTCAAAGCGTTCAGTGTTAATAGGTCGGTTCCAGCCTCAACAGGAGGGCTATGACCTAATTAAAGCTTGTTCGCGAAAAAAGGAAGAAGGCCTACCTTTCAGTACACCTTTATTCAGGTCCATTCGTGGCCTTTTTCACACCTGTGCTTCCCTTCGTGCTTTGGGTCTTCATGCGTGCAGACCATCTCAGCACCACACACAGGGCACGAGACAGTGCACTTTATGATTTCGTCCTTATCGTCTTCTGTCATTGTTTCACCTCTTGTTGAGTGAGTTCTAATTAAAGTGCAGCAGAGTATAAAAGTAGTGTATTGAATAAGCCAGTTCACCATATATAGCTCAAGCCTCAGTTCGGCTGAGGACTGCAAGAACAGAGGATACCCATATCGCTTCTAGGCTCCTAGGTTACAAATTACTGTGTTATGGAGGGGGGTTTAGATGAGCGTCGAAGAAAACAACGATTGATGAAAACGTTGGATGACGCGTGAAACAACGAGGACTGGGACACGTTCAACAAACGGCACGCTGAACAGATAGCGGTATACTGGCCAGGCCAGCCAGAGCCGACGAGAGGACAGCATTCGCACCAAGAGCAGGCCGACGCTTACGCTGAAAGCATAGCCTATTAATGCCCCTATTCCAAGAACGCCGTTTACGACGAACAGCCACCTGATCGCTATCTCCAGTCTGCCCCGCACAAAAAGGGAAGCTGCGAAGAGTGTGGCTAGGCTATATAGAAGTGCCCCAAGATCTCGAGGACCCAAAAGATCGAATTCGGGTTTGACAAATAATGCGAATCGACATCGAGATTAGAAAGAAAAAGGCGGACAATTATGGATTTTTTGAAACTTACAAGAGATCGATATTCTGTTAGAAACTATAGCAATAAGAGAGTTGAACGGGAAACTTGAAAAAATTCTGGAAGCAGGGAATAATGCCCCTACTGCTACCAACGCTCAACCTCAGAGAATTTATGTAATTCAGAGTGAACAAGCACGAGCAAAAGTAGAAAAATTGCTCAATTTCATTATAATGCCCTTTGTTTTATTTTGGTTTGTTATACGAAGAGGAAAGTTGGTTCGGACCGAATAATGGATTCGGATCTATAGATGCAACGATTGTTGGGACGCATATGGTGCTGGAGGCGACGGAACGGGGATTAAGCTCTGTGTGGGTGGCAGCATTTCATTCGGGTATAGCAAAGAACTTGATTTAGCAAGTCATATTGTACCTGTAGCACTCATCCCTACTGGATATCCCTCAGACAAAGCTAAACCCAATGTTAGGCATTACATTCGAAAAGATATATCAGAAACAGTAGAGTATCTATGAAGATTGAGAATCTGGAAAACTTGACTAAAAACTTCAAGCAGAATCGCACACACAATCTGGATAAAAAATATCGGTGACAGACAATGCTTTACCGGAAGATGAAAAAGGCCGCGCCTGACCTGTCTATCCTCGGGTTCGGGTGCATGCGGCTCCCTCTGAACGAAAGCGGGCAGATTGATGAGGATGAAGCAACGGGGATGATCCGGTACGCAATCGACCACGGTGTGAACTATATCGATACTGCGTACCCCTATCACAACGGTGAAAGCGAACCGGTCGTCGGACGTGCGCTCGCCGAGGGGTACCGCGAAAAGGTGCACCTCGCGACCAAGCTCCCCAGCTGGCTGATAAAATCCCGGGAGGAAATGGACAAGTATCTCGATGAGCAGCTCGCGCGGCTCAGAACCGATTCTATCGATTTTTATCTCTTACACGGGCTCAACGAGCCGTTCTGGGAAAACCTCTCGGCTCTCGGCGTCACGGACTTTCTGGACGATGCTATCGCGGACGAGCGAATCCGATATGCCGGATTCTCATTCCACGACAACACGAAGGTTTTCAAAGAGATCGTGAAAAGTTACGACTGGACATTTGCCCAAATCCAGTACAATTTCATGGACGAGCACTACCAGGCAGGGACGAACGGGCTGAAATACGCGGCGAAGAAAGGGCTCGGCATCGTGGTCATGGAGCCCATCCGGGGCGGTCTGCTTGCCAGGGACCTTGCTGGTATCTCAGAGATCTGGAAGAAGACAGACGTCCAACATACCCCCGCAGAATGGGCGCTCCGCTGGGTCTGGAACCATCCGGAAGTGACCGTCGTCCTCTCCGGCATGTCGGCACCCGAGCAAGTCCGGCAGAACGTCGAATGCGCAAAAAACGGGTTACCGAACTCCTTGAAGAAGGCAGAACTCACCCTGTTCAAGAGCGTAAAAGAAGAGTTGGAGAAGCGGATCATAATCCCCTGCACCGGATGCAAGTACTGCGAGCCGTGTCCGCATGGTGTGAGCATCCCAGAGTGCTTTGAATATTATAACCGGGGGCACATGTACGACGACGAAGAACAGACCCGACAGATCTATTTGGCGTTCCTTGGTGGGTTCTTTGGCGGCAATCCAAGTTACGCTTCTTTCTGCCAGGAGTGCGGGGAGTGCGAAGAGAAATGTCCCCAGAGTCTCCCGATCCGCGATAACCTAAAGAACGTTGTGGAATATTTTGGGAAATAATATGACTTCGGGCGCGACATCTTTGTGATAAAATCGAAGCGCGAGATTTCAAACAAAGACCGGTATTAAGCACAATCGTACTTTTTCTTCACGATGCGACTCGTGCACAATTTCTTTTCACGCAGCTAGACATGTGCAAGAAAATCTAAACGGCTGTCCAGTTGTAGTTCAGGCGTATAGGAACAGACTGATGTCTCGCCAATATCGCATGTACGTACTGTGAACATCTTCCGGGCGGGGGATGCTTGTAGTGCTCCTAATCAACGCCAGTCATCCCATGCGCCAAGACATATTTGCGGTTGGTAGTGTCCCATCCGATAACGTCTCCAAATTGTTCGGCGAACTTGCCGACCACGTCCCGATGGTCATCTTATGCCCCTCCTTGCCGAGTTCGGTCAGGGGGCAGACACAACTTGTCGTGCTAGCAGCACATTCAGCAGTCCTTAGTAGTCTCATTCCTGACCGCGAACTCACGGCTTACTCAGCCGCGCGTGCAGCGGATGCTTGTAAAACCGCCAATCGACCCCAGAAACGCCGTGTGTGAGTAGGCGTCTGTATAGTAGAACGTCTTCTAGATAAGCAGTTGCTTTCCAGGCTAGCATCGGAGCCGCAGAGGATTTCAGGGAAAAGAGGTCCTTTAGACATCATATCCTGTGGCCGAATTGTACTGCTCTCTTACGCTCTTCGCAGTATCGCCGGGCACTCTCTCCTCCAGCAGGTCTAGAAACATCCCGGCAGCCTCTGGGGAGATGCACAGCAAGCACTCCGAGCCGTCCAGGATGCAGTCGGCCAGATACTTGAGGTCCTCTGTTGAGAGCCTCTTCAGCCGGTCCTGTAAATCCTCATCGTCGGCTGCAAAATGCATGGAGACTGGTGGCAGGATGGAGCGATAATGGGTGGGTATACTCGCCTCCGGGGCAAGCTTCCTGAAGATCTCTAAATCCTTCTCATTGAGCTTTCTCACGTGCGTCCTCCAGAAAGGGAGTTACCATTCTCGTAGTAATATCTTGCGACGCCCTATGGGCCGATCGCAGTTCCTTTGCTGCCTACGCCAAGATTTCGATGCATAAAGACTGGAATCCATCGCTGCCCCCAAACCTGTGATGAGCGGCAGTGATGGATAAACATCAAGTCAAGAAAGTACACCCCTATTTCTAGCCCAAAAAATTTAACCTGCGATCTTCGCGCCTATTATCTTCACCTCTTTTGCCGGCCGGTCCATAGCGCCAGTCTTCACTTTGCTTATCTTCTCAACCACATCCGTTCCCTCAACAACCTTGCCGAAAACCGGATGCGCTTTGTCTAGGTAGTTGTTGTTTACCAGGTTGATAAAAAACTGGCTGCCGCCCGTGTTCGGACCGGCATTGGCCATAGCAATGGTCCCCCGATCGTTGCGGTTGTGATCAGTGAACTCATCCTTGATAGCGTAACCCGGTCCACCCCGGCCAGTGCCCGTGGGGTCCCCGCCCTGGATCATGAAGGAGTCGATGATCCGGTGGAAGATGGTGCCGTCGTAGAATCCCTTCTCCACCAGCTTTCGGAAGTTGCCCGCGGTAATGGGCATATCATCGCAAAGCTCCACGGTGATGTCCCCCATGCTGGTGTTCAATAATACCTTGGTCCTGCCTGCCTGCGAAGTGCTTTCTGCCATGTCCTCATCCCTCAATCATGTATCCTAAATTCTCCATTTCTGGTCGATGAGTCGTTATTCGGATTAGCGATATAAAAAACCAAGGGATGACGCCGCCAGTATATCCTCACTTCCTACAGATCTTGATCCTTGAGCCTTAGACAAACTGCCGTCGCATTAATGCGTTAATGGCTAGCACTAACTGTAAGCGCATTAGGTAAATTTCGTGCTCTAACTGTTAATGGCTTGAAAACGATGCGTATCGCGAGTGTACGCGTAATAAGCGCAAATCCACAGAGGTGTATATCGATGCACCGACGGCATAAGCGAGGGGTTTATCTCAAAGTGCGAGCGTGCAACACATACACCAAGGTAGTTTTGATAACTCCCCTCTTTTTCGACGTATCAAACGTGCGCAGCTATAAGCTATCACCCGCCGTTGTACCTTTGATGGAAGAAAAAACAAAAACAGAACAAGACGACATTGGCGGCGTCGCTGTCAGTACGAATAACGTCGTCAGCAAGAAAACTGAAATCGGCAACGCAGAGCAGATAGCCAAAATGCTCAAAGAAGAGATTAAATCGCTTGACGGCGGGCAACGCGCAGCAATCATATTCGACGCTAGCTTGAAAAAGGGGGAGGCAAAGCGCATCTTAAAGCTAGCGGACACGATGCACCTGCAGCTAGAGGCCACTATCGTTGATAGCTGCGCTCAGATGCGACGCATAACGGGTTTGACTGCGTTAGATTAGATGAGACACCACAACCGGTTCGATGAATTTAGACCGGCACCTTTTTTTTCTACTGGCGACGCATAAACGTTTGTGGGGAGAGCGAAAGCTAAATGACAACACTTAAGATATCAGCATCAGCTTGGGAACAAGTAATCTCATCACTTTGACCTTCTCTCTTCGCGATGACCGTCTTTCCAGATTTCGAGTACAGAAATCGCAAGCTTTTCTGCATCACGTGTACACATCACCTGCTGCAACACGTCAATAATCTGGCGACAAGCCGGCTCAGCAGCCTAAGCTCTTCTCAGCATTCTCTGATGCTTAACGGCGGCCCTGTGTTCCTGCTTGGAAGGGCTTAATCGTAAATTCTTTTGACAATCGAATTTTGTCTTGTTCGCTCATTTTTGTGAGAACCACGCCGTCCGTAACCAAAAATGCGAATAGTTTTTCCTTATTTTTGTAACACGGACAACCATACATTTTTTTCGTCGTTACATTGGGCCAATTAAGATGCTCTTCTTCTATTAGCAATCTGAGATTGTGCATTTTTTCTTCATTGTAATATTGCATATTCGCACGCTATGAGTTGTGTATAACTGCAGTATAAAGACAGATCCAAAGGCCCTATTGTAAGGAGCCCCGTAAAGGTACTTTAAGTGCTGATCTGAACTTAGTCGCGCGCGCGAATAATCGCAACGATTAAGAGCCAAACACGCCCGCATCCACACCATGTTAGTCGCTGAAAACTACCCCGCCCTTCGTACTCACGTTGCGCTGCCTAAACAAGAGCTGTTGGAAGTCCGTCGCAGCAAAACCTCACTCACCCGCGCCAGAGCCTACTACGACTACGCGACGATACGCTTTCCATTCGCATTTTTGGGGCTCATAGGGATGTCGGCGCACCTACCAGACGGTGCACAATGGAGCGCTTGCGTTCCTCGTGGTTGTCTCGCCGCCGTCAAAAAGCAGTCCAGATAAACGCGAAAAAGCCCCATCAAGCGCTGAATCCTCCGTCTTCACACGTCGATAATCATTTGGTGTTAATCTAGCGTGAGCTGCCAACGAGGATATCAACGAAGAGTCTAAGCAGCCACAATTGATTGTCAACGTCGCCTATATCAGGCGAAGGTCGCCAGTTGATCTAAAGTATTGAGATCCATTCACTTTCACCTCCCTTCCGCCACATCCCTTATCCCTCTTTCCCCCATACCGCTTTTCATGGACCCGATCATTGAGCAGATACGGCAGGAGCTGGAAGCACTGGCCGATCCTGAAATTCAGAAGAGCTCAAAGAGATTCTTCAAGGAAGAGATCCGGTGTTACGGCTTGAAGACCGCCACTGTGATTGCAATGGCAAAGAGATACTGGAAGGAGGTTAAGAACCGCCCAAAGCCGGAGATCTTTGCTCTCTGCGAGGAACTCTACCGGTCGGGATACGTGGAGGAATCTTTCATCGTTTCTCAATGGGCTCATGCCCTTTCGGGGCGGTATGAGCACGATGATCTCGCCGTCTTCCAGCGCTGGATCGAAATTTACATCACCAACTGGGCGTCGTGCGATGGGTTCTGCAATCATGCAGTGGGTGACTTCATCGAGCAATACCCAGAATATACCGATGAGCTGAAACGCTGGACTCAGTCGAAAAACCGGTGGATGCGCCGGGCATCAGCCGTTTCTCTCATTGTCCCTGCAAAACACGGGAAGTTCTTAAAAGAGTCCATTGAAATTGCCGACCTGCTGCTAACCGATACAGACGATATGGTGCAGAAAGGGTACGGATGGTTACTGAAGGAGGCAAGCCGAAAGCACACTGACGAGGTCTTTGCCTATGTTATGAAAAACAAGAGGCGGATGCCCCGGACGGCGCTGCGGTACGCGATTGAGCTGATGCCAAAGGAACTGAAGGCAGAAGCCATGAAGAAGAACTGGTAATTCCAGTTTCTTTAGCTGCAGAACATAATTTATAGAAATGCAGGTTGTTTCTTGCCTAGTCGCCTGCGGCTAATAACAACGATTAAGTGTCAAACATTGACCTCATTCAGTGCTATGCTAACTGCTGAACATTACCCAGACGCTTTAACTGACGGTGTGTCGATTTCAACACACGAGATGTTGGAGATTCATCGCAGCAAGATCTCACCCCATCACGCTAAAGCAGGTTATAACTACCCTACAATTCGGCTGCCTCCACGTTTTCAAAGCTTGCAGGACTGCCCACGCGAATCTAGCAGACTGTGCACGATGGGGCACTAGCATTTCTCGTGGTCATATCAGCCACAGAAAACGCCGCAGAAAGCGCTGGATCCTCCGTCTTCACACGGCGGAGGTCGCCGGTTCGAATCCGGCCGAGCACATCTTTTTTGCTAGAATTCACCTCACTTCATAAATGGAAGCTGATGTTCAACAAACGTGCGTGTCGTCGTGACCCCTTGAATAAGCTTTATGTCATCAACCACGCGGTTCAATTCAGAAAGGTCGTTCGCTTCGACGATAGCGACATAATCAAACTCTCCAAAAACATGCACAGCTCTTGTTACGCCACTAATCTTCACTAGTTCTTGCCACACGTCGTATTCTGCGCCCTGATTAACGTTCATCATTGTGAAACCAATTACCATTGATCATTCCCCCTCCGTAATCATCGCACAACACCAACATATCTTTTTTCAGTTTTTTCACACAACAAAAAGCCGGTAACCAAGCCGTTTGAAATGGTTCTCTAAACCTATTTGAATTCTACGTCTATCCAACGTTGCATATATTGTTCAAAACAGGCTCCGACACTGGGTGTTTTTAGCGCTTCTAATTGAGTCGCTCACGCTGCGCGTTAGTCGATGTAGTCAATTTCAGGGAGCGGTGTTTTCGCGTACATCAGGGAAAGAACCGTATCTTAAAATAAGGCAGGGGACACCGGTTAGGGTAATAAAGGACTTTGGACCATCTTGATAGAAGGAGACAAATCCTATGGACAAAATGATTGTGATCGAGTTTCCATTCAGAAAGACAGGAATCGCCGCAACCCTCCTTATGCAAGAAGAACCCGAAATGTGCCAGACGCTGTGGGACCTTTTAGACCAACCCATGAAGATGATATGCCACCACACATTGTCCACAGGAGACTACTTCCATGGCTGTGGCCGGCCTCCGAAACATCCTGTTGCCATAGGTTCGCAGGCCACTCCCCTCGGAAAGAAACGGCTTCTTCTCAGCCAACTGAAGCCAGGCTCCATCGTGTACAGTGGAGGACACGACATTGCGATTGCTTATGGACCCGATCTGACCGAACCTTTAGTGGCGAGAGGGCCGGTGGTGGCTAGGGTCTCTAAAGATGCTCTAGGAGAGCTCTATGAGGCAGGGAGGAGGATATGGAACGCCCAATTCATCACGCACCACCTGCAGACGATCACTCTAAAGAGGAAGGATGTGTAAGTTGTGGCTAAACACTGGCGAGAAGTGAAAAACGAAATCGAGGAGGAAATAGACCGAATATGGTGGCATGAACCTGAGGAGGTCAAGATGAGCAGACTCGGGATATTTCCAAGTGGGGCTGGGACAGACGGTCAGGTGTTGGGCAACCTTCTGTTCCTTGTCTCGGACACTCAGGCAATGGGATGGTGGACAATCGAGCCTGCGATCCGATCCGCGGTCGCAGATCCTCTCTTTACTCTTGAGCACTGCAAGAGAATGTGGAAGTACTTGACGGTGCACATGGCCAAGCTCTTGGGCGATACCGACCCCCCTAAATGCCCGGCTCCATGGTTGAATTTGCCCAAGCTTCTCGAACTCTGTAATAACATTGTGGACTCCTTAGATACTGTTGAGACGAAGGAGGAGTTTGCGGATCTCATCTGGAGCTGGGAAAATTACGTAAACAGACTGAACAAGTGGTTCTCCCTCGTGTTCCCCTGGCACCTGGGGCTTAGTTTCCCCAGGAGAGGACAAGAAGAGATAAACGAGATGGTTCGTTTGTCTCGTATTTGGGAAAAACAGTGACCATTGCCCCTCTTGGGGGCATCGCCAAAATAGCGTGAGTGACGTGCGCCCTATGCCTGCGCTCTAAACATAACTGAGCCCGAGAACGCAAACCGAGCCGTCTTAAGCGCCTGTTTTGAAAGCGCCAAACATATGGTGCCCGGCTTCCGAGGCGATAGTACCACGTTACACGTTTCTCAAAAAAGCGTGCAGGTCGGAAAAACGTCAAAATCAGCTAACCTCTGCGTCTCAGCGAGGCGCTTGCCGTTCCTATTTTCTTTACTTATAATGATGTGCATGAACAAAGGTTGAATTTGTGCTGAAGGAAATAATGTCGCGGGCTCGAGATCTGTCGTTTACCGCCTCAGAAAAAGCTAAGTGCGCACAAGTTGCCTGATGTGCGCATGAACAGATTGAACGTCGCTGGCGCGCTCTTCTTCATCGCAGGAACGCTAATCCTCTTAGGAATCGTTACCGCGGAAGCCACATATCCCGGCTATAGCGTCTCGCAGAACTATATAAGCGATTTGGGGGGTGCCACAAGTGGCGCGATTATGCAGCCGGCCGGCGCCGTTCTTGATGCAACGTTGGTTGTTGGAGGCCTCTTGATCATCGGAGGCGCGTACGCACTTCACCGCGCGCTTGATAAACGTGCTTTTCCCTCAGCACTTCCGTTGCTAATCGCCCTCGCCGGCATAGGCTCCGTTGGGGTCGGCATTTTCAACGAGACCTTCGGCATTATACACTGGCTGTTGTCAGGGCTCACGTTCATCGCCGGGGGCTTCGCCGCAATCGCGGCCTTCAACCAACAAAAGGCACCCCTCCGCTATTTCTCGGTGATTCTGGGGATCATCGCGTTGGTTTTTGCCATAGGTCCATACGTAACTCCAGCCGTCGCGTTCCTCGGCGTCGGAGGGGCAGAGCGATGGGTGGTATATCCTATCGTGCTTTGGCTCATAGGGTTTGGCGGGTATCTGATGGGGACGTCGTCCAACACGACGTCTCAATGAAAACCCCCTAATAGAGAAGAAGAGCAAGTGAGCGTGCATTTCGTTTGCCTTGAAAAAAAAGGGAGGGCATGGGCCGGCGCTCTAAGAAGCGTAGATTGGCAGTGAAAGCGAACAATACTGTTACTGTGCACCTACAAACACGCCCTAAGTTTTGGATCGTCGAAACCTAAGTTCGTTTAGAACGAGGAGCGAGAAGTTTAATGCAAAATGCTCAAAAATTACTCAAGACCTGTTAGCCGCAGCGACAACGCCGCGCGTCTAACAGACTATGTGGGGGGGAACTACCAACAACAGCGATCATTGGCCCAGTACGACACAGTGGGCATCCCCTATGCGAAAGACGATGACGCAAGCGGCACGTCATAAAACGGAGTGCTGGCATTTGAAACCGAGGTGATAAAATAAGGGAGTCTTTTGTTCAGGGGCTGTTTCTGGGGCTATTTTTAGTCCTCGGCTTCTGGCTGCTTGTAGTCGCTGTGCTTATCATTGCCGCTATGTTTGCAGTGCTAGGGCTTGTTGGAGGAATCATAGTCGCTGTCGTGCTTCTTGGCCTGTGCTTTTTGACGCTGTACAGGATTTTAATAAGATTCCGAGCAGCCTGGAAAGCTGCGAAGAAGGCGAACGAAGTATCCTCTCCGTAGCTCCCCGTTCACATTCCTTTTTTTTAAGCCGATTCACTTGCCGTGTCCGGATCAATACGTAAAGGCCATATTCCCCCTTTACCTTTTTCCCGGAAGGCCACAAAAGAGCGTGATACAAAGGGGGTCATGCACATTTGTTGGGTGAGCCGTTCAGAATAGCGTGTTCTTTTCGCTCGTTCCTTAGCTAGCAGCTCGTTGTTTCTTTTCCTCACTGCCTTCTTGGGCGTGGTTTTCCGAATTTTCTCACGTGGCACCGGTTTCCCTTGTTGTGCGGTTGGTCTTCGGGTCTATCGCAAGCGGCTTGTCGAAACACTGAAGGGCCTCTTCGTGGCGCCCTGACTTTGCAAGTGCATCTCCTTTGTCACACAATTCCTTCGCTGTCAGTCCTTTCTGCGTTGGTGCAGTGCTCGGCTTGAACCCGTCAAATAGTCCCATGTTGGTCGCCCAGTACAACCACGCGGGCATATTTATAATTCTTCTTTGAATTGGGAACACTGGTAGCTCACTTGCCGTCTTAGGGATCCTTTAGCTACTTCGTTGGGCACGAGAGATTGCGCTTGTTTTCGGTCGTCCGAAGCGCGAAAAATAAGATATATTAAGAAGTTAGGGAGTTATCAAAACTACCTTGGCGTGCTCGTGGCGGCTTTAGTCATTTCTCAAATCGATCATTTGCAAACAGAAACGTCCTCACGCGTGCGCTCCATTATATGCTTTCGCCTAGCGCACCGGCAGCCGAATCACGAGGGGTCGACTAGAAACGATATCAGTACAGTGTCTCTTCAGGAGAAGCAACACGACAAGGGTGATTACGCTAGAGGAGTACTTTCGGGAAGGGTTGCTGAGCAACATCCACCAAAAACAACGATTGAAACCTGAACAGACAAGGCGCACATTCTACGATTAGTAAAAGACTTTGGAATGTGCGGCTCTTGAACTTGTAAGACACGAGGTACCTATGTCTCGTCAACGAAGGATTAAATGCCGATGATCAATACAAAAGTCGTAGGCAATGAGTCCTGGTTTAAAAAAGGCAACGCAATCAGACCGTGACAAAATCAAGAGGTAACAGCTGACTGCCATAAGCACTGCCGATTATGAAAGGTGAATAAATGAAAGAGAGGTTATTAGAGGTTCTTGAATTGCTCGATCATGAGAAGGAAGACCTAGATCAACTTTGTACAGACGTTTCGTTCCCTGAAACGACGCTGGCACGTTCTGCTGCGATGACCAATAGACGGGTGCGAGAGATCGTAGAAGAAGTTCTTGAAGGTATTGAGAATGAGTGAATAAATGAATCGATGTTGCAGAGCAACACCGTTGGTTGTTTACAAGAAAACGAGCAGTTGCGCTCTCTATTCAGCACACCTTCATCATTCATCGCCGACCGGCGAATAACGCTTAGGCACGGCCGGTAATGCAGAACCGTCAATCTGCCACGCGGCCGGACGGCGATAATATTCACAATACGAGATGCGCTCATCATCGCCACGAAGCTTACAGCCGACGAATTTGACGCACCTACGGCAATCCATCATTGACGGCTAGTTTGATTCGCCCGTTACATTCGTCACCTATGTCCGCAGAAACTAATGAAAGCCACGACTGCTTATACCGAGATTCTCCAAAAAACCACAGTGCTTGGTGCGGCTCCCTCTCAGTGAGCGAACAGCAACCAGAGGCGTTGATCTTTTGCAGTCGCCTCGTGCTCTGTGCACTATCAACGCCCTCGCTCGCGTGTCTGGGCTAATTAACGGTGATCGTCAGGGCTGCGCTCGTCGATGCCTTGTACCACGTGTCACCGGCGAAGGTGGCGTAGTAGAGGTTTTTGCCGGCTGATGTCCACTTCTGTGTAAACGTGACCTTACCGCTCGCGTTCGTCGTTTTCGTCACAGCGTTGTAGCGCACGCCGTTCAGCGTGTGCCAGATCTGTATCGGCTTTCCGCTCGTGGCAACCCATTTGCCGGTTGCGGGGTTCCACCACGAGAGCGTGGCGGTGAAGGTGACCCGCTGATTGACACTGGCGGTGGTGGTGGATGGGGTGAGGGTGAGCGTGGCGGGAAGTCTAGATGACGTTTGTGCTGAACTAGTTGGTGGATACTCAACCTGTAGATTTGCGACTATCTGTGGGAATCCTAGGTGCTCATAGTCGCTGAGCACGTGGGGATCAAGGCTACACCATACGCAAAACTGCGTGAAGCCGATCCCATTTGCGTAGGACCAGTCGAGCATTGACTTGTAACTAGGCGAGCCGCCGCCCAGGGTGTTGGCGAGAATCGGGTTGTCGCCCCCGCTGTTGGCCCACAGCCCTGCCATGATGCCGTTCTGGATGCCAGCGGCGGCGGCCTGTTTTGCTCCCTGTTGGATGGACGACCACTCCGGAGGATAGTAGCTCTCCCAGCTGTTCATGACCGTGAATGGGTTTTTGTACACGTTGAGCCAAAGGCCGCACTGGTCGCAATTGTAGTTTACATATCCCTTGAAAAACTGCTGCATGTAAGTAAGATCGCCCGGTCTGCCCCCCTCGGAGGCAACATATTCCCACCCGGCATTCTTAAGTGATTGAAAATAGGGACCGAAACTGGTTATCGGGGTGCTCTGAAGCCGTCCTCCGCTCCAAATGACCGCTTCAACATCAATAACCGGCTGCATGCCAAGCGCTTTGATCGTATTGAGCTCGGTCTGGTATGTTCCGCTATCTGGAGCTATAAGCTCCACAGTGGAGAACCCGTGTGCCTTAAAATAGGCAAGTGAGCCAGAGTCTATCATCGACGGCGGACCCGCAATAGCGTACCCTATAGGATGCTTCGCGGCCCCTACCGTAGGGCTCGCGTTAGTTGCGCTTGCCGCTGGACTTGCGGCATTTACCGTCGCCGCTGTGAGAGAGAGCAAAACCGTAGCCAGAACTAAAAGAGTGACGCATTTTCCACCAGGCCGACTCCGACTGTGCGTACGGACGCCCGTTTTTCTATGAGGGACTAACTTGTTCATGGGTATCTCGTGCGAAAGAAGCTGTATCTGCAACTGAGGCGCTTATCAGGAATATGACTACAGAAAATGGCACGATTTTGTTTGCGCGCATAACTTTCTCGCGAGAGCTTAGACACTAGGCACCTAAGAACGTTCAGAACATAATATAAAGGCTTCGGTTGAAATGTGACCGTAGAAACCGTGCGTGGTGTTAAAATGGTCAAAGAATGGCTACGTTCGAACGATTTGACGTCCGTTAGATCCTTCTATTTTCCACTAGCTTCGCTACAGCCGTGTAACTGGTGCCCCCTCTTTCTTGGCGGGTTCTTCTTCTTTTTGAGTGCTGCACAGCCAATATTTGAAACACTGCCATCGCGAATCATAACGGTTATGCGTGCGTGGCGCATCTTTGCGATCGTCCGTGCTTGCCTTGCACTCGACCGCATTTGGGAAGCAAAGGTGAATGTGTGTGACCGGGAGAAAAGACCATGGATAAAACTTTCGGAATGCCGATGCAATCAGCGCTGCTGACAATCGACTGCAAACCGTGCGGCGCCGACGTACCCGCCGACCTACAAGATGATGCGCACGGTAGATTCGTCGACAAAAACCGCCTAAACGAAGAAGATCTGCTCATTGTCGTGATGAGTCTCTTGCGGCCCGTTACCTATGCGCGCCAAGAAACTGTGTTTGGGGAAAACAGAAAGAAAAATTGGCGCGCCTGCTTCACCGTAGATGGGCTAACTGAAGGGGGGTTTGTCGAAGGTTTTCGGGCCCTTCAATTCCTAGGAACGGTTATTAACTACTTCAGCGACGCCAACGTTATGAATCTGGCTGGCCCCACTCCCGCTAAAGAGCACAGGGTAAAGGATTGGGCCTTTTTCCTCGGCGATAACAATATACTACTCACTCCTTTCGGTACTTTCGGGGTTGCTGACCATCGGCCCTATCATGACTCAATTTTTTGCACAATAGAGTTTTACACTGAACGACGACCAAACGAACTGGCGCGTTTTATCCTTGACTGGTTAAAGGCAGGCGTTGAAGACGGGTGGGTGGCGTTTGGTTGCATGACACCTGACGACGAAGCAAAAGCGCGGGAAAGGGTTGAGCAATTAGATCAACAGCTGGCGAGTTTGGGTTATAGGAGCATGACTTTTGATGCAGAGACGCGCAACCTATGGCTGGAAAGAAAACGAGGCAACAAGCACGGGACGAAATAAGCAGCGCTACCCCCAAGCGAACAGTGCCGCGAAAACATCCAGCAGCAGCGACAGTCATTTTGTTGATGCTGACATACGATATCAGCTTTGATGGCTCCGTACCGGGCAGCCCCCATCACCCCGAGACGATTTTGTATGCGCGGGTGATTGCCTCAGGCAGGCAATGTCCTTAGGCGCAGAAGAACGCGTCATATCAGTACGGCAGCTCTTCTGGAGAAACAACATGACAAGAATTATGACGCAAAAGGGGTATTTTTTGGAGGGGTTGCAGAGCAACATCCACAAAAACAAGGATTGAAACCGAGATTCAAAACATAAGGGTGGTTCGACAGCTATGACAGAAGCAATAGATTGGTTTAAGGTTAGAATGTGGGAGCTAAAGAAGCTGCTACGTGGTTCCGATTACAATACCGTACGCGACGAGTTTGGGGGTGAAGTTATCGCCGATCTCACTGAATGGCTAAAGATGAAAGGAGCAGCGAAGTTCCATAATAACCTCAATCCAGTGGTTGCTATCACAGAGAACGACGATGTGGTATTCCTCCAAGACTTCGAAGAAGCTCCTACCGACCGGAGCAAAGCGATTATTCACCTTGACGGGCTCTATAGGTTTATAAAAGAAAAGGTGTCCGAAGATATCTAAATCCACAGCTTTGACCTTGCAGAGCAACATCGACTAAAACAACTATTGAAACTGAACGTAAATGCAATAACCGCTGGAAAGAATTTGCAGAGAGACGTCCCCTTTTTCATACTCGTGCCCCTCGCAAAATGCACATTGCCTGCAGGCCCCTATTTGACGTGAAATGCAGCTGATATCATAACGCTTTTGTAGCGGTTTAAAAATCAAAGCAAATCGAAAAAAGAAAGACTTAGTGAGCTTTCAGAGGCGAGATATGCATATCGACGGCGCACTTTCGAATTGTCAAGAGGAACGCGCCGTGCTATCCTCGACAACCTCCGCCAACGTTGCCAACTCATTAACGACCAGCCGGGAGCTTCATACCCCATCATCGGGCATAAGTGAGCTCCCCCGAGTTTTCCGCTACGAAGGTTTATCGGTGCGCACTGTAAACCTGATATGAGGTTACAACATGCGTTTTATGGTTAAATGTACAATACCCGGCGAAATCGCCAACCCACTGATAAAGAGTGGAACGTTATTCAAACAGCTAATGAAGTATGTCAACGATGTGAAGCCAGAGGCGGTGTACTTTACACCCTCTGACGGACAGCGGACAATATATTTCGTGCTGGATATGCCGAGCATTGACAAAATGGCCTTAGTGACCGAGCCGCCGTGGCTCGATTGGGGGGCTGATCTTTCTATGACGCCTGTGATGACGCTTGCCGACTTGGAAAAGTCGGGACAGGACATGGAGAAAATAGTTCGCGACAGGAGATAGCTCCGGATCAAAAAAGAAATAAGGAGTTAGGAGCTAAGGAAAGAGCGACGTATATGATAAAAAAGTTGTTAATTATCACCGTGCTTGTGATAGTGGCCTCGTTATCAATAGCGGGTTGCACGTCATCAACTAACAGCAGCCCAACGGCAAGCAGCACACCGTCCGCATCAGTAACGCCTACACCAACACCAACGCCGCCGCCGGCACACTTGACGGTGCTATTCTTTTATGAGCCTGACTGTCCCTATTGCCAAGCATTAGAGGGCACTACGAGCTTTCACCAGCTTGAAAACACAAGCAAGGTCACCGTGACACCGATCGAGAGCTATACAAGCTCGCTGACCGATCAGTACAATGTGACGACAATCCCGACGCTTATCCTGCTGAACAACGGCCACGAAGTCGCGCGTTGGGTCGCTCCTACCGATGCTTCTGCCATCAATGCACGAATAGCCAGCCTGCTCAGCGCAAAATAGACGTAGCTTGACAAAGAGCACGTTCTAGCGGTATTTTAAGCCAAATAATGATAGAAACTAGTATCCTCTTGTGTGTTCAGGCGTAGGGGGTTCGTTGCGCTTGCTTGAACGATTATCTGACGATTTGCAAGCTAGTTTTGTCGCAGGCTGCTTGGAAATTACTAGGCGCCGACCGCTTTTTCTTTCTGCGGCCAAATAATGAACCGCCTACACCCTCTTTTCCAGCTTCCGAGCTTTCCACGTCGCATCGCTCACTTGCCCAAAAAAAATAAAGCCAACCTCACTTCTTGCCCCACGTGTTGGTAATTTACTCATTTCCCCCGCTCTTTGTGAGTATTATCTAGCTATCCCCCTAAAGTTAGAAGATTCCTCATATGCGGGCTTTGTTGGTAGATTACTTGACGGGATATTCGCACGGCTCGCCGCTTGCAGACAACAAAGCCGGCCATGCCTGCAAAGAAAAAAGCCTCAAAAATCACGGCTCCCAACTCTTTGAGAGCTGTTTGGGCAATCCTCTAAAAACCGCCAGATTTTTGCTGTATTCCTCTTTGTAATTGAGTTTGTGGGAAACTAACTTTTAGCCTTTCGACCATTCCGATCATTGCTCGACTGATCTTCAATTCGATTCCGCAGTCAAGACAATGTGCCGATTTAGTTTTGGCCCAAAAAAAGAGGAAAAGGAAGTCTTTTTTGGTTTAACCTACGATCTGCGTTATTTCTGTGACGATGCCTTTTTCAACGTGTTCAGTCCACAGCATTTCGGGCACGTCAACCGCAAGAAACAGCCAAGAAAGAAAGATGACTTCGACTCCTGCCACTGCCAGGTTCTGGATCCACTTGCCTATACCTACGTGGATTGAAAAATCATCCGGCTGACCCGTTATGAGGATGCTGAACGCTCTGTCCGCAGTGATGATATCCCGCAAAATCCCAGCCTTTGTTGCCTGTATGACTATTCCCAAAGGCGCAGTGGATGACTGCGTTTTGTAGCCTTCAGTCGTTAGTTGCTGAACAATCTGCTGCGATAATTGATTTAGGTCCTTGTTTTTTCCTTGAAAATGCAGTACTTTTTCAGATACCATTTTAAAAAACCTCAACATCAGTTGAATTAGCTACTCATTAATAGTTTTTCATAATCAGACCCAATACCTTCCACTCTCGCAGTGTGGGGGCTTTAATGGCAGAAACTCTTGGAAGGCCAGACAACGCTATCGTACTCTCATTTTTTAATGTATAATAGATGGACAAGGCAGCGCGCAATTATTCCTCCTTCGTCTTTGAAGATGCGCCGGCCTTAACTAAACCCGTTGTCATGGTCTTCGAAAGAGCAGATGTCAATCATCTTATCACAGCCTTCAGAAGCCACGCCATATTTCTCCCGACATTCTTTGCCCGCGCGATGCCTTCATCGTCCTTGTCAACGTCACCGATATCCCTCCCGACACCAATCACCGGCCAACCCGGAACGATCATGTCCGCGATGAGCAGGAAGTGGAGCAGCGTATCGAGAGAATGGATCGCTCCAAGCCTCCTCTGCGCAACGACTGCCGATCCCACTTTGCGCTTGAAGAGCCCGTCATTTGCCAAGGAAACGACCCCGGCCCGGTCGACCAATGCTTTCATCTCTGCAGTCACGTCGGTGAAATAGACCGGGGAACCCAATATGATCCCGTCAGCCGCGGCCATCTTCTCGATGTATTCGTTGACTACATCGTCGTCGAAGACGCACCGCCGGTCTCTGTTTTCAAAGCATTTCATGCACGCTGTGCAGCCCCGGATCGTTTTGCCGGCAAGCTGGACCAGTTTGGTCTCAATGCCTTCGTTTTCGAGTTCCTCGAGCATGTGTCGAATTAGGATGGCAGTGTTGCCGTCCTTCCGTGCGCTTCCGTTGATAGCGATGACTTTTGTCATAGTACACCCCTTAATGTCGTGCGTCCTGAGACAAAACCTGAGTGTTGCCCGCATGGGATTTTTCTACAGGACAATCTTCATCATCAGCGTCAAATCTACCGCAAATGAATATATAATATATACAGTGAAAAACGCAAGGAACTTTCCTTTTGGTAATCAGAAAGCTGCAGAAGAACGGCAAGACATACCACTGCCCTAGTCGAGGCGGCATCGATAATGAGCCGCTTGATGTTGCCCTGCTCTACTTGCAAGAGATACCAATTAAGAACGCCGAGATCTGGCGGAAGACAAAACTCAGTCCTGCTTATCGCCATCACTCCGAAGCCCGGGGAAGCCATCCGGCCCGCTTCTTTGATAAGCGATGTCTATGGGGGCTTTAACGTGTTCTTTAGCTCTTGGGCTGTTTGCGACAAGTTCATGCAATTTCTCTTGGCCATCAATGTTCTTTTCCCAATCCTTTGCTTGCAGTTCGGTTTGCGGGTCTGCTAGTTGACGCAAGACCGAATGCAAAGACGAGATAGTTTTAACAGGCCAGCAGAACAACTCGCTTGTAACGATGATGGATTGTAGACGGTGCGAGAAGTATAACGGTTGTAAGCTGCGCGGTGACAAGGATTGCGTACCTTATTGTGATCAGTACCGACGCCTCCACCGTGTCATGTACACGACGTAATAAAAAACCGTCATAAAGGTTACCGATGACCATCCTGGAACCGCATTTTTATCCAAGCCGGGACGTTAAGTGTGTAAAGTATGACCGCGCTATTATGTGGTTTATTGGTCTCACGCTTATCATTATAGGTTTTATTGATCTTTTTTATACTAATGGGACACTTGCCAGCGGAAAGAGGGTAAACATAAATGACCGATAAAGAAGAGTTTATCTTGAGCGAGCTTAAGCGGCTCCAGCGCGAGATCGACCTACTTAAGGAAGTGTACGCGCATTATTTGGAGGAGGGACTGAAGCGCGAGGAACTGGTCGAGGATGCATTGATGGAGGAGGTAATAGAGACCAATAGCGAGCAATTAGAGGAGGGTATCACGCACTCGAAAGGGGCAGTGGAGAAGATTGAGGAGCTTGAGGAGAAGATTGAGGAGCTTGAGGAGATATAACCAAAGGCGCGTTTTTTGCCTATGATTGAGAGGTAACTCCTTTCTTTTTCTTTCAGTGGCTCTTTTTTCCAGAGTTTGAATGGCGCAGAGCCTTCACATTATAAAGCAACCGGACGGCCCCTATTCTCTAAAACTTCAGAATGTTGAGTGTGCACAATGATTAATTTGCGTGGGTTTATAGCCGCGATCGCTCTTTGGTGCGCTTCTTTCTTCGGCTCTATGGCACATAGAAAGAGGCAACGCAACTCACTCAACACGTTCAGTTGTCCAGTTCTTTTTCTCTGTGTGTGGAGCAGTCGCTGTTCCAGCTCGATTTTACATGTTTGTTTTCCGCTTTCCTTTGATTTTTGAGCCGCTGCAAAAGCGTGACGCGATATCGGCTTCCATTTCAAGTTAAATGGGGGCTGCAGGCAATGGCATTTCGCGAGGGACGTCGCAGAGAGTTTCACTTCTTCCGGCCGCAACGACTAAGCGAAAGCGCTGACTAGGCGCTTATTAGTGTGCTAGCTGCCATCAATACCTAGCCCTTCGTTGATTTACCAGAATTCGTGCTGCACGAGATTCACTGCAGCAAAATCTTTGTCCATCGTGCAAAAGCAAATTACACCTGCAATATGGTTGCCCCATCACTTCTGTGCGCTTTTTGAATCTACGAACGCAGTCGAGGAACTTTGCAGCGGCAGCAACTATAAGGCGGTGCGAGTCCATATATAACCAGTGAACAAAAACAAAGAAGACAAAGCAACGCTGGCGTATCTCGAGAAGTTGGTTGGTCAACCGGGGCTTGAAATGATCAAGCGACTTTCAAAAAACGAGTTGACGGACCAGCAGATAGCAGAAGAAACCGGTTCTGAACTGAACATAGTGAGGCGGACGCTATTCACTTTGTACGAACATCGCCTCGCCTTCTATACGCTTCAGCGCGACAAAGAAACTGGATGGATGCTGTATCGATGGCGCGTAGACTTTGAGGACATTGAGCGTCGCGTCGCTGATGATGCTCAAAAGCTCATCTCAAAGCTCGAGACGTGGCTGGATGGAGAGCTGAACACGGCCTATTACACTTGTGACAACCACTGCGGCCGCTACACGTTTGACATGGCGAGTGGCTACATGTGTGGATACGAATTTGTGTGCCCTGTGTGCAAGCAACGCCTCTACTACGACGACACGTCCCAGATGACCGATACTATGCGAGGGAAAATTAGCGAATTAAAGACCGACGTTCAAGCCATTTTCTATCCGGAGAACTCGTCGATTTTTGAACTTGTCCAGACAGAACAGGAATAAAACCCCTGTCGCGTCAAGTCAGCTTCGTACCTAGTCTCGTGGTCCGCTGGTTGAACTCCTCATGTCCTTGAAATGGAGACCAGTTCTACGCCCGCATTTCAGATTAGGACTTGAATAACCCGCGCAAGCGGTCAGCGATTTGATCAAACGCGGCGCTGTCACGCTTTTCATCACGATGAGTGGTTGCTCGCTGAGCGACGCTGTGCAGGAAGGAACGTGACCGCGGAGGTACGAATTCAACCATCAGAATCGCGCCGATATGCCTATTGTTTGGCGAAGTACTCGGCCACCGCTCTGAACTCCTTTGGTTCCCACAGCATGTCTGGATATGTTGTGCCATGTTTTCCGCCGCCATAGCTTTTGACCAAGCTGGTGCTGACTATATCGAGGTCGTATCGGGGATCGCTATCATACGTGTAGATAGGGAAGGCAAAAGTAAACACAAACGCACCGTCAACGCCTGCTGCATCAAGTATGCCGAGGGTCTCAATCAGTTCGCGCAGCGACAAAATAAGCGCAACTGCTCACTTTTTTGTATATAAAGGGTTCCTTGCTAGGCTCGAATCCACCACAAAGACTCAGGGCGTCCGGTGCCCTGTACAAGTAACTACTTCTACAAGGTCGCGGTCGCCGTTCCCATCAGGATAACACTGTCGAACTGTATGAGCTCGTTTACCTTAAAGGAGCCGCTCAATATGCTGCCCTCCGTGTAGGTGTACTCCTTATAAACGCTGGGAGCATGCCCCGTCGCGTTGTAATAGATGTTGCTCGTGTCGCTCGCGTAATCCGTGCTCGTCAAGCTGTAATTGGTCTTGTTAAATACGTTAAGAAAGTTCGTGGCGTCCTGCGTTGTAGGGAATGACATAAACGTGCTGTTTGCTGCAGCCGTTATTCCCGTAGACGTCTCTTCGACCGTTCCAAGGATGGTAACGCTCGTGCCGTTGTTCCACGTCACATCCCACGACTGAACCGTATATGACGCGTTCCCATATACTTCCTCCTTCGTAGCATTGACAAGCTTCTCAAGCAGTGCATCGTGCGTCGTGGGGGGGCTTGTCGCCGTGTTGTTGTTTGTGGTAGTAGTGCAACCGCACACCAAAAGCGAAGCAATCATAACAAGCACCAGGATAACTAACAACTTTTTTACCATATACGCCGCCCCTTGACGGAAAAATTAATCACGAAGATAACACGGCGGTGACGTGGCTTAAGTGTTGTCGTTTAGCTGCGGAGGAGCGCTTAACGACAAATAAGCGCAACTGCTCACTTTTTTTTATAAACAAAAGGTCTTCTGCATGCGGGCCTGTCTATACGCTTCTTGTATTCATTTTGCGACTTTAAGGCTAAAGAAATAAAAACGCTTGTCAAGAAGTTGGGTAGAGTCATCCTTCATGTTATCTTAGGTGGAGCATTAAGCGTTTAAGAAGGATGAGCTTTTAAAGACTTGAACGCAATGAACGTCCCCCTCGTCAGAAAGATTGGACTGCTTAAGGACTACTTAAAGATACGTCCACACCACTCACTTCGAGAGGGCAGCAAAGTCATAGACATCGGGGGGATCTGTGAATATTATGATTTGCTACGATCTGCAGTTAGCCCTAGTGAGCTGTACCTCCTCAATATCGAACGACACAGTGTTAGAGGGTGTCAATCGATAGTCGCAAATGCGCTACAATTGCCGTTTTGCGACGAAGCTTGGGATGCGGTCATATCGTTCGAGTTGGTCGAACACCTGACAGAGCCGGCAAGCTTGCTTTCGGAGGTCTCTAGAATCCTCCGAAGTGATGGATTGTTCATTCTGTCCACCCCAAACTTGGCTGACATATACAGCCGGATTACATTTCTTTTTGGGTACAATCCTTTTAACTATGATCCGAGCGCCTACAAATTTGGATCCCTTTCCAAGGTTGAAATTGCAGACCGAGGACACAAAAGCGTCTTAACCTTCAGGGGAATGAAATGGCTCCTCGGCCATTATGGGTTCCGCATAGAGAAGTCCTACGGCTATTCTTATATCGAATCGCTGTACCGCGGATTAGATCCTCAAAAGAAAGAAAGGATCGGTTTCAGTAATCTACGGGGAGCACTTGGGTCAATATTGCCTGTCTCGTTAAGTGAGGGAATGCTCTTCATTTGCAAAAAGGTTTGAAAGAAGCTCCCGTTTGTTCAAAGGCACGCTGACCGCTCTGCAGTGAATTACCATCAGGTCGATGCAACTACACAGGCCTTGAATCGGCTACGAGGAACGTTATTTTCAGAATCCAAGGACTGCATGGTTCCCAATGGAAGCGCGCATTCGTTACCCACCCACCCAAGGGGAGAGAACATTATTCTTCTTAGGGTGGATTGGCCGCACGCCTGGATGTTGAGAGCACGCTTTTGGTCTACGCAGCGTATGCGCTGCACCGATCCGACAGCACGTAGCTAGCCAATCCTTTTTCTAGTACGGTTCAATCCTTCGGCGCCGCTTCTCAAAAAAAAGACCAAGAAACCCTTCACGAGTAAATTTACGCTATGTCCGTGTCCTTCGCGCCCGCAAGCTTCTGGAGAGCCCCTTCACCGTCTGATGCGGCATTTTGCTTTGTTCGCTCAGCAAGGCCTTAATAAGCGGTTGCACGGCTCTCATATCACCGATCTGGCTGAGACATACGCGCCGTTCCCCCCGAACCGTGCTGTCTGAGTCAGCCAATGCCTGGATGAGCGGCCCCACAGCTCCCGTATCATCAATTTGCCTGAGTGCCGAAGCCGCAGAGAGACTTATCTCCTTGTCTTCAGAGGTCAACTCGACTGCCAACGCTCAACCGCTCGCGTATCACCAATCCCTCCCAGCGCATACGTGGCGGCGGTTCGAACCCGAGGCACTTCGTCATCGAGCATCCGTATCAATGGTTCCCGCTCGCGGATCCCCGACCTTTGCTAGCGCCGATGCTGCCGGTGCGCACGTGCTTCCATCGAAAAATCACGAGATCCGTTTTTGGGGCGATTCGCTGGTGGCGGCGCGCCTCAAGCAAACGTTCTCAATATAGACGCTTGCCTATAGAGTACGGTCAGATGAACCCAAGAATTTGAGTACAATTCGAAATCGTTCAAAAAAAGTGATCGTTAAAGGAAAAACTGATGGAAAAACAACATCCTCGTCAATTACCAGAGGCCAAAACCCCACAACAACAACAATGCAGTCGATCCATCTTCAAAAACAACGCAGATAGATAATCGAGGTTACTCGACTTCCCCTAAGGATTCTACTTCCTCAGGAACTTCGACGACCTCAGCGACCGCACAGTTGCGCTTTATAGATTTGATTTCAATCTTAACTGAGTCATTGACCTTTGTGTTTGGCACAAAAATCACGAGACCACTAATGCGCGCAATGCCATCCCCTTGTCTGGCAGTGTCTTCAATCTTCACATCGTATTGTTTGCCGACGTCCACAGGAGCATCGTTAAACGATCCGCTGCCGTACTTGTTAAAACTGCTGCTGCTGCCACCGAAAGAGCTTTGATTTGATCTATACATGTTTCACCTCCGTTTTTGTTGGTACAGAGTATATGTTTCAATCATATAAGGTCTTATGCAGCGTGGCTTGTGCCGCAAGGCGTATGATCGCCGCATATTGGCCACGCCCAACAGTATGCGCCGACCAAGACCGGCAACTGTCGGCCTGGGCACCAACAACTCAACTCAAGCACGCCTACCAAGACGCTGCAGGCTGGCACACCACCACCGTAGACGTAGTAACATGGGAATCATCAACTCGCTCGCCATTGACGCGCACGGCTACCCGCACATCAGCTACTGCTACGATTACGTGCCCGGCATCCGTTTGATGAGCCTTCTCATCATCGGAGTGGAGGATACGGTAATAGCGCCCTCAGGACACAGTTCCTGACAGCAATAGCAGCGTATGCATTTGCCGTAATCTATCTTCGGCCCGGCGCCTTTTGTGAACGTTATTGCTTTCGGCGGGCAGTCCCTGAAGCATTCTGCGCACCGGATGCATTTAGAGGCGTTGACGACAGGTTTTACAGCGAACACCCTCTTGAAGCTGTTGAGGAGGAACTGTGGTACTCTCGTCGGTGCAGTTGACGGTTTCTCAAAATCACGCATAATGAGGGGCTCAACCTGCTCTCCAAACAGTTCGATGTCTTCTAGGCGCGCTGGCCCGATGCCTCGCTCCTGTGCCATTTTCACCGTCGGGACCGACATGGGGTCAAACCCTGCGATTGTTACCGCCACATAGTCCAGCGCCGTGCAGCTTTTGCTCGCGAGCAGTAACCCAATTTTGCGCGGGTTCCCGTTAGAGGGGCCATCGCCCTCCATACCCACTATCGCATCCATAATCGTAAGAGCTGGCGGGAACGTTACGTGTAAATCCAGCAGCAGATCAGCAAACAGGTTATTGTCCTGTGCTGTGTGCAAATGATACTCGACCTTGGACACTCCGGGTATATAGCCATAATGAAGCTTGACGGCCCCGGTGTAGTACGTGAGGCTGTGCGTCTTAAGCTTCGGAAGGCCGATTATCACGTCTGCTTCGGTAACCGCTTTAGCCAGCGTGAGGTTCTTAAACGTCTTGGCTTTGTCTGAGGCAACTTGCAGTGTGGCATCGTCAAATCGGACCAATTCGCAGCCGGTGTCCTCAACCACCTGCCGAATTCCGGTCTTTTCGAGCAGTGTCTTATACGACGCAGGGGTGCTTCCGCCGCCGGGAGAATCCCCGACCACCGGCGTCGCGCCCAGCTCTTGGACTAGCTTGATCGTCGCCCTTACTATTGCAGGGTGCGTGGTCACAGCAGCTTCGGGTGGCTTCGCCGACAACAGATTCAGCTTGATCAGCACGCGATCGGTCGCCTTGACGACCGACTCGAGCCCCCCTAGAGGTGCGAGGCTGGCTTCGAGGGCCTTACTGACCTTCGGATCATCGTAAGAGTCGCATTTGTGGATCGATACTTCGTACGGCATATTCGTGCTCCGATATATCTTTAGATATAAAACATATCATTGTATACAAGAGTTTCGCTAAGTGAACCGCGGCGAGCTGACACTACCAGCCGCGCTCATCTATTTCTATCTTGCCACCCAAATAGCTTCTCTCCGGCGTACGGAGGCCGTCAGGTAAAACGTTTTATCCAAAGACGTCGACCTACTGTGTCGAGACAGATGCTTCGAGCCAAAAAAGGACCGCGCGTCAACTCGTGCGCGATCGCCGACAACCGCCGGTCGCAAGCGGACACCGCGCACGAGGAGGCGGCAACGAAGCGAGCTCAGCTCGAACGAAACCAGGACGAGCTCAAGAAGCTCCAAGAGATGAGCAAGCTCCAGCTGGCGATACTAACGGAGCTGATGCCGGTCAGCCCTCGTGCAATGCACTCAGAGGCCTTACTAGAGGTCTTAGCTCCTTTCTTAAAGGCGCAACGCAAGAAAGACCGGCGGCGCGAATTCGAAGCCGCGGTGGCTCCTCTGGTGCAAGAAGGATTCGTAAGATATTTCTGTTGTTTCATCGATAGCTACGCCATTAATCCGCAGCGCACGAGCATTGCTCCCCACTTGACGGGTATAGTGCCGACTTACCCCCGCCAGCAATCAACATAGCTCGAGAGACTCTAAACTTAATCGAACGCTGTCACGCAGCGCGGCAGGACGTGACGACCGACCTAACGCTGACTAAACTGTCTTAACGGCGCAAAATCATGTTCGCATAGGAAAAGTGAAGCGATTGTCTCGAAGAATTCAGCAAATCGCACGCGACGCGCGAAACGACGGACGCCTGGTTTTGGGTGACTGGTCAAACGAACGAGTTGAAGTTCATCCAGAGCTTTGGACGACCTTGTTGCAGGCAAATGGCACACCTGTGAAGGCGGCGTCCCTGGCTAGGCGATAGTGGCGTGCATAAATGATTGACAAAGAACGCTGCTTTACGGTAAAGGAGGCTGCTAAACTCCTGGGCGTTTCGACTGCGACCGTAAAGCGTCGGATCAAGAGCAAAGAGCTTATCACAGAGGAGCGTATCGGTCGACGCGGGCTTGAACTTGTTATACCGCAGCGGGCATTAAACTTAGAGATCATGAGCTTCGTTCCTACCTTACACCAACTCACTCTTTCTGATTTTGAAGCCATCGTGGTCAAGCGTTTTGAGGCGATGGCCGCAGGAAGCGACCAGCGTGTCTCCAAGGCGCTCAAAGAGTTGCGCAAAGAGTATGCGCAACTTACGGCCGAACTCAATGCCTTCCAAACAGTTTTTAGCGAAGCTGCCGCGTTGCCGGCTGCACAACGCAAAGCAGATTCGCCTGAAGCAGCACTTGAGAGCCACACAATCATCACCGCCTCACCGCGTTCGCCGCGCCTTCCGCTTCTCAAAAAAGAATGAAGCCGGTTATGGGGTTGCGTAGACCACCGCTTAACTCACGCATACGTGTTCACGATTTACGCGGGGGTGTTGTCCGGCGGCAATTTCTGCGAGCAACTTCGTCGCCACGTGTATAACCACCTCTGGCGCTGGCAGCGCATTCGGTACAGCGGTATTCGGCGCGTTCACTTGCCCTTTCGCGACATCGTCCGCAGACACGACATAGATCAGACTATTCTTGGGCTTCGCGCGCGTGTTCGGGTCAATCACTACCCACGGAAGAAGCCAAGATCAACGGAGGGGTGGTCTTCGATATTTAGTCCAACGGACTTGTTTTAGGGTGAACAAGGTAAAAAAAGCGCGCTACTAGGTCGGCTTCAGGTTCCTGTGTCTCCATGGCGTCTACTAATCGTCGACCGCACGATTTCAACGTTACGAGGTGACGGGTTACCCTAGAAGTGTATTGAACCATCTTTGACGATAAGCAGATGCTGTATGCAGCTTTGACAGAAAACGTGTACATGCCCGTCAGTAAGTATAGATCTGCTCGCTGTGTCCGCGCTTAATGCAGTGCCGCACTTCTCACAAGACAGTTCAGTATCGTCGCTTTTGTTCATGTTCATAAACCACGCGATGCACTAGCATTCTTGCCACTAGTCTGGGTTATCGCGATTCTCGGACACCGTATATGCTGTCGGCACGGATAAGCCTTGTCAACTCGTTGCTCGGGTGCGATGACTGTTGAGAACTCACGTGAGCGACCTATATAACCAAGCCCCGGGCGGACGCCGCTGTGCGTGACTTGGACGACAGCGCTATGAAGACTTGCCAGTTCGACCGTCCTCTAAGTCACGGCCTAATGATGATCTATGCAAAGGATTCGTCACCCGACAAAGTCACTCGCCACGAACAAGGCTTCAAACGGATAACCGCTCGACTCTGTCCGTTCTTTCGCGCCGCTCTCGCGATCCAAAATGCACATCACTTTTGCAATCGTGCAGCCAAGCTGCTCAACTGCAGCTATTCCTGAGAGCACTGATTCCCCGCTTGTCGCAACGTCCTCAACGAACGCAACGATATCCCCGTGCCTTATACATCCCTCTGTGCGGCGCATCCTTCCGTGTTTCTTCTCCGCCTTTCTCACAAAAAAAGCGCGCACCGTGCCTGATTTAAGGGCGATTGCCGTAGCGATGGGTATCGCACCGCTCTCCATTCCCCCTACAGCATCTACGCTGCCCAACCGCTCTAACATGAGTTCGGAAACCAAGGACGCGCCGCGAGGGTGCATCGTGACGCGGCGCAAGTCGAAGTAAAAATCGCTCAGCTCCCCTGACGACAATCGGTACGGGCCGTCAGAGAAGAAGGCGTATTTCTTAACTAGATCCTTTAAATCGTCGTACGCTTTTTGCACGATTACCTCCTGTCAGGCGTCGCTGCCGAAAGCTCTGCAAGCCGTGGATTTGGCTTTTTAGCTCATAAGCATATAGGTCCGTGCCTTTCCGCAGAGTGACAAAAAAGCAGCACGCCACAACCACGGATACTTATAATAGCGCTTGAGTCAAACTAGAGGCGGGAATGCGAGACTACGTTGACCATAAATTAATCGTCCATAATTCGGTGGAGGCCCGAACATATCAACTCGCGCTTGCCGAATCTGCCGCGCGCACCTCTGCTATGATTGTGCTGCCGACAGGGCTTGGCAAAACCATCGTAGCGCTGCTCGTCATCGCTAAACGCCTCGAAAACGATGGGCGGGTTCTATTTTTGGCACCGACAAAGCCCCTTGTCGAACAGCACGCTGCGTTCTTACGTTCACACCTGCTCGCTGAGACGACCATCTTCACAGGGGAGATTCCTCCCGATAAGCGAAGAGAACTATGGAAGCAGAAGCAGCAAGCGATCGTTTCGACACCTCAAGTCATTGAAAATGATCTCAAAAAGGCGAGGATCACTCTTTCTGACGTGAAACTCATCATTTTTGACGAGGCACACCGCGCGGTGGGCAATTATGCGTATCGCTTTATCGCCAGTACGTATGTCGAGCAGGTACCCGATCCCCTTATCCTTGGGATGACCGCCTCGCCTGGCGGCACCGTTGAGAAAATCCACGAAGTGAGCGAGAACCTGTTCATTGATAATATCGAGATCCGCACCGAGTCTGATCCTGATGTGTATCCGTACACGCACGAGAAGAACGTAGAGACGCGCAAACTTTCATTGCCGGCCCAGATGGAGACCATTCAGCGGAATCTCAAGCAAGCGACGTCGCAGCGGCTGCGCCAACTTATGAAGTTGAAAGTTGTGTTCAGCGAATGGGTCTCCACGTCCGAATTGATCAAAATACAGCACAAAGTCGCCACCGATAGGAACTACAGAGCGATGTCTCTGGTTGCTGAGGTGATCAAGTTACGGCATGCTATTGGATTGATTGAGACCCAGGGCATCGTGCCGACGCGCAATTACTTTGAGCGGCTGAACAGAGAAGCGCAGTCAAAAAAGGGCAGCAAAGCAGCGCGAAGCCTCGTCGCCGATGATCACGTAAAGGCGGCCATGACGCTTTCAAACCGTCTGGACGAAATGCATCCAAAGCTTGACGCCTTGAAAGACGTCGTCGCGCAGCAACTGGCGCGCAAACCCGATTCACGAATCATCGTTTTCACGAACTACCGCGATACCGCCGAACTCGTCAAAAATACGCTCAACCCGATGCGGGACATCCGGGCAGAGAAGTTCGTCGGCCAAGCAAAGAAGGACGGGCAAAAAGGCCTCTCACAGAAGGAACAGGTGCAGCTCGTAACAGACTTCGTAAATGGGACATACAACGTCATCGTCGCTACAAGCGTTGCAGAGGAGGGCTTGGACATTCCTGCTACCGACATGGTGGTATTCTACGAGCCTATTCCTTCCGCAATCCGCAGCATCCAGCGAGAGGGCCGCACTGGAAGAAGACGAGCCGGTCGTATAGTAGTTCTGGTGACAAAAGGTACGCGGGACGAGGCGTACAGCTTTTCGAGCACCCGAAAAAAGCGCGTGATGAGTGCCGAAATGAAGCGTATGAGCGCAGAGCACGCTCAGGTCGCGGAGCGCGTTCAAATTGATGCCGAAAGCGGGCGCGGACAATTAGCTCGTCGAACGCCGCTGAGTGACGCAGACGATCTCACATCAACGCACGCACGATTGGAGACCCAATGCAGCTTCCACGCGGAAGATGACGTTCGGGGCACTCAAAATAAAGGTCGAGATCCTGACACGGCAAATAGACCGGCGGGCGCTCTCTCTGAAGAGCAACAAAAGACGCTACTGGACTTTGATTCCCACGAAAAAAAGATAGGCACAAGTGCGATACAGATTGTCGCCGACCATCGAGAAGCTCGATCAGGGGTTATAGAAGAGCTTCAAGCGCTTGGGGCTATCGTTGACTGTCGTGCGCTTCCTGTCGCAGACTACATCTTGAGTGACCGAGTCGCTGTGGAGCGGAAAACTGACCGTGACTTCGCTGCATCGCTGACGGGCCGTGATCTTCTAGCTCAAATCCAAGAGCTCGCTACAAACTACGAACGGCCCCTCATCGTCATCGAAGGACCTGACCTCTTCACGCAGACAGACGTGCACCCTAATGCGATCCGTGGCATGCTCGCTGCTATTACCGTGGATCTGGGGGTGCCGATAATATGCTCACGCAACGCTGCCGAAACGGCCATGCAACTTTTTGTGATCACAGAACGAGAACAACTGGAAAAAAAGCGAACTCCTCGCGTGCACGGAAAGAAGATCCTAAAGACGTTTCAAGAGCAGCAAGAATATGTACTCGCCGCAATTCCCTCGATAGGGCCAGCTACTGCTCGCGCCCTGTTGGAACATTTCGGCTCCGTTGAAACCATTTTTTGCGCGCAGACTCAAGCGCTCACGAAGGTGCGAGGCGTCGGCAAACAGGTCGCACAGACGATTCGCAAACTCGCATCGGCATATTACGAGACCAACTAGGTCCTCGTTCAGAGGTCGGGTCGCAGCGTCCAGTAGCGTAGATTCTTTTTGCAGTAGCAACCCCAAAAAATGCCACGCGAAGGGTTCTCTCGTCTGATGTGACGATCGATCTCAGTTCTCTTGACTCAAGGACGTGGGATGCGCAGCCCGCGCAAAATCGATTAACAGGGAAGGCGTGGAATACAAAGCGAGCGCTATGTGCGCGGGTTGAATCCGCTCAATCGTTTCAGTGAAACGCGTCGGATCAAGCCGCTGAGCAAAGCGCGTCAGACGCCAGGCAACCGGTGCTGAAACCCGGCACTGCTCCATCGATTACTCTATCCCGTCCACCATACAGCTCAGTCGGCCTTGAACACTGCGACCTGTAGAATCAATCGACAAGATCGGCCTAGAAGGCCGCCGTCCCCCCTACCGGAAGCACGGTGACCCGGTGGCCTGCGTTTTCGGCTAGTTGCTTGAATCGCTGCGGATCTGCTTTGATCTGACTGAAGGTGTTGAAGTGCATCGGAATGGCGACATCGGGCTTAATGATGTCGAGAGCTTCAAGCGCCTCTTCTACGTTCATCGTGAAAAAGCCGCCTATTGGGATGAATAGCACGGCGACGTTCTCCAAAGGTTGAACGCCATCCAAATAGGTGTCGCCGAGATGTGCGAATCGAACGCCCCCGAGTTCGAAGACGTAGCCGGTTGGATACTTGCTCTGATGATGGCACGCGCCGACCATGGTTACGCGAACCCCTTCAACAAGCCTAGTTTGCCCGCGTTCCATGACAACCGCCTTGCGGAATCTTCCTGCCATGGTTGGCGGCACGACTACCGTCGCGCTAAACCCTTCAGCAGTGGTGTGGTCAAAGTGCTCGTGCGTGATAAGCACGATATCGGGTTTTCCGGCGTAACTGGGCGCGTTTGGGTTTTCTTTGCTAAAAAATGGATCAATCAAGAGAGTATGATCGACGTCTTGCACCTCGAAACACGAGTGGCTCAGGTACGTGACGCGAACAGAGAGAGCTTCTTCCATACAAGCACGTCATGCACAGAAAATATAATACTTTGTGTCACAAGCGGGGCGTTCCCAAGCCAGCTTGCAGCGGACCTTTGCCTACTGATGCGGCAAAGGCAAGCACCTCAAGGAGGTTAAACCAGTGCAACACGGAACGCTCAACGCGAACTACTGCTTCGAGAACAGTTGATCGGCGCTCATTCGAAGAACGTGTTGCGCATCTGAGTCAGATATGTCGAACACACGATAACTAACTGACCGAGTAGCGGCCCAAATACGAATGTCCGGATCTTCGGAAAACGTGAGCCTGGCGTTGCCCATTGTAGCCTTTGACACGCCAACGAGACCGTCAGCCAAGTGAGGGTTCACGTTTCGCGGAAGCCGGAGACGGATGTCGCGCACGTTTGCTTCAAGCGCCTGTGCAGCTTCGTACGCGATCTTCGCCGAAACTGCTATCGCCGCGCATTTCTCCCCGTGAAAATTGAACGCTTCTCGGAAAAGTTCCGCGAGCACGTCTCCTTCCGCCATGTGTTGAGTAATATACGCAGAGTGTGTGTCTCTTGCCCAAAAAATGGCGTCCCATCCGGCTGAATACGGCTTTATGTCCACGACCGGTGATCCGTCGATAAGATCAAGCGGTTCGACGTATAGGAGTGGACCGTCCACCTTTACTAGATGTGTGGCACTGAGCGACAGTGGATTTGGCCGTACAGGCGAGCGCAGAGAAAAAACGCCGCGCTTTTCGAGCTGAGGGTTTATTTTTCGCGGCCTTACCATCAGTGGCGCTCTATCAGCCTTGTCAAACCAGCCGATGACATTTATGTGCGTATCGCTCTCTAAGCCTGTCAGCCCCGCCGCAAACTCATCAAACACGTTGATGACTGCCGGAACGCCCTGCAGTGGCATATCACGTGATTGCGTCACTGCCGACTGCACCGTGCCAATGGCCCTTAGGTCGTACATAGCAACCCCCTTCACTTCGTTAAGGCAGTTCTAGTCGGCCAGCCACCGGCCGCCAAGTAGTCTTCGCTGACAAGCGGAAGCACGTTACTTTGGAAAGTACTTTGCGACATCTCGATCGACCGCTTCAGTAATGCTCGCGTAGCGGTCAATGAGCTCTGCCAGCTCTTTGACTTTTAACTCGTATCCCTCTTTTTCCCTTAAGAGGCGCTTTTGGTGCCGATCCCGAGCGTAGGCAATGTGTAAGAAGGCAGTTTGTTGGTCAATGGACAATGCAGCGCGATACTCCCGCGCGGCAACATCGATATCGCCCTGTTGCTCATAGACAACGCCTAAGCCGCTGCGTGCAATAACATCATCAGGAGCAGCTTTTAGCGCTTTTCGGTAGCAATCTATCGCGCTTTCCAGCTCTCCTGACTCGTCGAGTGCAGCCCCAAGTCCGGTCAATGCCGTAGGATCGCTCGGGTCTAGTTTGAGCGCTTCACGGTACATTTGAATCGCTGCACCTATGTCGTCGCTGTTCAAGCGGTCAATCGCTTGCGCTATATAATCGTCGACTGAACCCATGAGCGAGAAGTGCTCTGCTGACTTATAAAGCCCTTTCGTATGCGCTTGAGTAAATCCCCCGCGCGATCCTAGCGGAGCAGTTCCATAATGTTTTCCGAAAATACCCGACTCAGAGACGTTTCCGATAATCCCGTCCGCAGAATCGTCGCTATTTCATCCAGTTGCGAACCGTAAGGTGTATCAGAGCCAAACAACACCCTGGTATCCCCAATAACCTGAACGGCTTTGGCAATGCAAGAAGTTAGCATGACGCGAGAGGTCTCTAAGTAAACGTTGTCGTTGCCACGCGCGACCTGAATGGCTTCTTCGACGCCGGTTGGCGTACAGACTTCTGAGCAACCCATGTGGCCCATAATAATCGAGAGCTCGGGAAAGCTTTGCGCCACTTGACCAATCATAGGTGGAATCGGATCGTATGCGTAGCCAGAATGAAACAGTATCGGCACACGGAGCCCTACACACGCCTCAAGTAGAGGCAGCGTTTGCTCATCGGATGGATTGAACATCTGGCTGCGCGGATGGAGTTTCAACCCTTTCAATCCCAGCTGCTTGACCGCTCGCCGGACCTCGTCGACTGCGAGTGGATGCTGAGGATCTGTGCGGGCAAATCCGATGAATTTTTCAGGGTGAGCTGCGACGACTTTCGCTATGTAATCATTTGCAGTCGAAAACGCTTTGCCAGGCTTGATCTCGTTGAACGGGAAGATTATACACTTTTGAACGTGCGATTGTTCCATCTTACGCAGAAGGGATTGGGGCAGCTGTGTGACTCCCTCTAAGTCCATGCCGATGTGATTATGTGCGTCTATTATCGCCCCGTTATACAGAAGCCGTGAGCGGTGTGCTGAGCCCGTTTTAAAGCGCGTCGCCATCTGTGCCTATGCCATCCAATCAACAGTCCTATGAAGAGACGCCCTCATAAACCTAGCGTCTCGGCCCGCATGGTCTCCCGAAGCGCGGGAAAAACGTACGGATTGATTCGGTGACCCGAGATCGCGGCAAGGGTGGCTTGATCGGGTCACGTTCATACGAGTGAGTAGTCATCGCTAGAAGCTGTTCAGTTGAGCTTGTATCGTTTGAGACGCAGTGAGTTTGCGACTACAGATACCGAACTCATCGCCATAGCCGCTGCTGCTAACTCAGGGCGTAGAAACCCCAGCGCCGCTACCGGGATACCGATTGAATTGTAAACAAGCGCCCAGCCGAAGTTCTGACGAATCGTCGTCATCGTCCTTTTTGAAAGCTTAATGCTCGCCACGACGCCGTGCAAGTCTGCTTGCAGCAGTGTGATATCGGATGCTTCAATGGCAACGTCGGTGCCGGTACCGATTGCGATGCCGACATCAGCCTCAGCGAGCGCGGCTGCATCGTTGATGCCGTCACCCACCATCGCCACGACATTGCCACCCTCCATAAAACGTTCAATTTCAGCGGTTTTGCCCTGCGGGAGCACTTCAGCGCGCACGCTTCGGATTCCGATCTGAGTTGCGATTGCAAGCGCGGCCGTCTGATTGTCGCCCGTCAGCATGCCTGATTGAATTCCCATGTCCTGCAGTTCCGCAACGACGCCGGCGGCTTCGCCTCGAACTCTATCAGCTAGCGCAATGCCTCCTGCTAGCGTACCGTTGACCGCAAGCAGCATGACGGTCTTCCCTTGCGCCTCTAATTCGCGGATCGTGGCACCCTGTCTGACTTCTATGCCGCGTGCATGCATGAGCGCCTGGTTGCCAAGGGCAACCTCGTCACCATTTACCGACGCTGTAACCCCCTGCCCCCCCACAGCTTTGAAATCCTGTGGAGGGCTCGAGTCTATGCCCATTTCCGCGGCACGGCGTAATACTGCTCGCGCGAGCGGATGTTCGGAGCCCCGCTCAGCGCTGGCGGCAAACCGCAGGATGTCTGCTTCCGACAATGCCGCGTCGCCAAAGACGTTTGTCACGGTGAGGACACCTTCGGTAAGCGTTCCGGTCTTATCAAACACGATTGTATCGATGTCCTCGGCACGCTCAAGGTATTCGCCCCCTTTGATCAGAATGCCGTTTTCGGCACCGAGACCAGTTCCGACCATCACTGCGGTTGGCGTCGCCAGCCCCAACGCGCACGGACAGGCAATGACGAGTACAGCGATCGTACGCAAGAGGACATCATTTGACGGTAGCCCCAAAAACGTCCATGCCGCAAATGTGAGAAGAGCTGCTGCTACGACGCCCGGAACAAAATAGCTTGCCGCTCGATCTGCAAACCGCTGTATGGGCGCTTTTGACGTTTGGGCCATATCCACGAGCCGGATAATCTGTGCTAACGTAGTGTCTGCCCCGACCCTCGTCGCCTTTATTTTCAGCAGTCCTTCACGATTGATCGTCGCACCGATCACTTCATCGCCGGACTGTTTATCGACGGGCATAGCTTCACCGGTAAGTAAAGACTCATCAACGGCAGACTGCCCCTCGGCGACGATACCGTCAACCGGAATCTTTGAACCCGAGCGAACAAGAACAATATCGCCGACCTGGACTTCGTCAGCCGGGGCCGACCGCTCCCCCCCCTCCGTGATGATGATGGCAAATTCCGGCTTTAGCTGCAAAAGCGTCCGTATTGCCTCAGACGTGCTGCCTTTCGCGCGAGCTTCAAGATAGCGGCCGAGGAGCACGAACGCGAATATGAACACTGAGGTGTCGAAATACGTGTACCCCGGAATGAAAAAGGTGGTCGCCGTGCTGTACGCATATGCGGCGATCGTCCCTAACGAAATAAGAACGTCCATATTCGCGCCCCTGTGCGCGACCGAGATGATGGCCCTCCGGTAAAACCCATAACCAACGATAATCATGACGGGAGTCGCGACCAAAAACTGGAACACGGAGTTCATAAAGAACACCGGGATGGAAGCAACGTAAGGAGCGAGCATCCCCAAAAGGAGAGGTATCCCGAAGGCTATCGTGAAAATCAAGCGATTTCGATACTGTGCGATCTCACGTTCTCGAGACGCCCGTTCCCGGTCAAGCCGTGCTGTTTCCGCTATTTGCGGAACTTCTGCGACGTCATAGCCGGTGTTTCGTATTATTTGTATGAGCTTGTCAACAGTCACGATTGAGGGATCATAGTCGATGACCGCCTTGGCAGTCACCGGATTCACGCTCTCATCGATGACGCCTGGAATTTCTTTCAAGGCTGCCTCTATCGCCATAACGCACGAGGCGCACACGATGCCCACAACTTCAAGTTCTGCCCGCTCCGTGTCGACGTCATAGCCTACATCTCGTATAGCCTGCACGAGCTGTTTAGGGGCAACCGTGTCAGCATCATACGTTATCGTAGCTTGTCCCAGTGCAAAGTTGACGGTGGCGCTTGCAACCCCGCGTTGACCGAGAAGCTGCCTCTCAATCGTCAGTGCACACATCGTGCACGTCATGCCAAGTATCCTTAAGGTAACAGTGGTCTCGCGCATGTTCTGCCAGACGTTTTCTACCTTACCGATATGATTTGAGGTCTATTGAAAGTATCTTGCCGAGCGCGACGCCCATAGTCCTTAAAACTCAGTAGCTGCCGTTGACACGCGGCGCCGAGAGCAGCGCCGACCACTCGTGCGATGCGACAACCTGCCACACGCTCCGTTCAGTGTGCTTTGAGCTCAGTCTGAGATCCCCGCGCCGCACTTTTTCTCCGCAGAACTTTTCCAAATCGAGGCAACCAGCTCAAATTATGCTTGCGCGAGATTACTAAGGGCACCTGCCATAATGATGGCATCGCCGAATGCAGCTCCAGCCCGGGAGGTATCAACGAACGTGTAGGGGATGCCAAAAAAAGGCGCGCCGTGTCCCTTACCGTCTCCTAGAAACACGAGTGTGCGAAAAATTAGGTTGCCGCTAACCCCGTCTGGCGCAACGAGTATGTTCGATGATTCTGTCGCGTCTTCAATAAGAATGTTGTAATTCGTTGCATCAAGGCCAGCGCTGCGGAGCTGCTCGGTTAACGCCTCTGCGCTTGCAAGTGTCCGATCAACGGCCTCCGTCCTACCTTTATCCTCAGATCTTCCGCCAGACAAAACACCTACTTTCGGACGCACGTTGAGCGCGGTTAGGAGCTGTGCGGTCTCCGTGACGAGATGACCTCGTGCGATGGTTGATGTGCCTTCATCGATACCTACCGGAAGCAAAAAGAATTGCTTGCCGGCCGCGGTCGAGAGCAGCGCTGACCGACACATGTGACGGGCTCCGATCTGCAGTTTGAGGTGCTGCAGCGTCTTTTGTGCACTTATCGTGCCCCTTACGGCTGCGTCAATCGCGCCGTCCACAAGCATTTCGACGAGTTTTTGCTCTGGCTCAGGCGTTTTTACGACGTCTCGTCCCGCTCGTTTAACATGCCCGACGAGCACAACATCGGAGAAGCGTCCGGCCCTCGCGACTCCGCGCATGAGCCCCGAATTTGCATTTCCGACTCCGATGCCAACTCGGCTCCGCGATTGCGCGGCGCAGCGCTCAAGCTTCCTCAAGATATCGCGCGCCATCGTTACACCGTGACAATAGGCTTCTTTGTATTACATGAACGCCGATAGGCTGATAAATCCTTTTGCATCGCTCTGCCACTTATGCCATCACTGCGAACGGCGGACAATACGTATATAAGACAAAGCCGCAAATCTTGGCTAAAATAGGCAAAAGGTGATGGGATGCGTATCGATGACATCAACAAGAAGATCTTGTACTTGCTCCAAAAAGACGCTCGCATGACGTATAAGGACATTGCCAGAGCGCTAAACAGATCAGAATCGACGATACGTGATCGTATCTCTATCATGGAAGACGAGGGCGTGATCAAGGGTTACTCCGCCGTGATAAACAAGGAGAAAGTTGGACTCAACTGCAATGCCCGGGCGTTCGCGAAGATCGATCCGAAAAATCTGGACGCCTGCATTAAAGAGCTCCAAAAGATAGAATCGGTGTATCAAATCAACCAGATTTCGGGCGGCCACAACCTAGAATTCTCAATCGCTGCAACGGATTACGACCATTTGCGGAGCATATTAAAAGAACACGTATCTCCGTTAGGGATAAACGACCTAACGATCAATATCATCATGAATTCGGTCAAAGAAGAGGGGCCCATACAAATCCCGTGAGAACTGGACCGTCACACAAGGTTCCCGCCACCTTTTTTTGACGGCGCCGACGAAACGCTTCAGGAGGATATCCTATCAAATCCGCGTACGAGCATGCCACGCAAGACGTCCACTAGGGATTCAATGGAGCTCCGCACCTGTTTCGTCGTGTCTCTGTCCCTGATAGTCACCGTCGAATTTTCGGTAGTTTCGTGATCGATAGTAACCGCGAACGGTGTTCCGATCTCGTCTTGTCTTCGATATCGTCGCCCAATCGTGCCTGAGTCATCGTACTCGACCAAAAGACCCGCACGTCGAAGGAGGCGAAAAACCTCCAAAGCTTTTTCGTTCAGCACTTTCACCAAGGGAAACACCGCTACTTCGACGGGGGCTATATCAGGCGACAACCGCAGCACGATTCGCCTTTCCCCGTCGATTGTGTCTTCATCGTAAGCGTGTTCAAGAAGAGTGTAGATAGATCTGTCGATGCCAAACGATGGTTCGATAACGTGTGGGGTCACAAAGTCCCCTGAGACGGTCTGTCTAATAGTTTCGATCGCGTAGCCCTCGGGGTCTACAATGCGCCCGTCGAAAACGATAGGGCCTTCAGGGTCACGGATCGTTGAGAGGAAAGCTGCTACCTGTTTTGCTTTGCCCTTATATTTTGGACCCAGATATCCCATGTTTGGACGAACGATGACCCGCCCCACTTCTTTAGGTTCGTCATAAGGCACAAAAACCGCCATTTGGAGGCCACTTTGCCGCTCATGTTGTTTCAGATCGTAGTCCGTTCGGTCTGCGATTCCTGCAAGCTCAATCCAGCCGTGTTGCGTAAGTCCCTCCGCATCCCAGCAGTCGACCGCATAATGTGCCATCTCATCGGGCAAGTGCTGTCTGAACCTCAGTCGCGATTCCCGCACGCCCACGCGGGTAAAAAACGCCTGGCAGCGGGCGATGTGGTAGGCCAAATACTCGTGCGCGATGATGTTTCGTTCGCATGCAGTTTTGACTGAGGCCGTGCCTGCGAAATCCTTTGACAGAATATTGATTTCCACGTTAGCTACTTCATCGAACCGAGGATGGTGGTTCTTTTCGCGCGGATCCACAAACACTTCGACTTCGGCTTGGGTAAATTCTCGCAATCTGATTACGCCTTGGCGTGGCGATATTTCGTTTCTGTATGACTTTCCAATTTGCGCGACGCCAAAAGGCAGTCGGTCTCTGTAAAATCTCAGAAGCCTCGGAAAGTCAGCAAAAATCCCTTGTGCTGTTTCAGGTCGAAGGTACCCCTTTCGCTGGGTCCCCGGCCCTATATGAGTGGTAAACATCAAATTGAAATCGTGCACTTTCCCCAAAGGCCCTCCGCAATCCGGGCACATAATGTCGTAAGAATCTATCAGTTCCTGGGTCTTTTCGCTCGACGGCACGCACGCGTCGGCAATGTCAGGATCGCAGAGATCGGCAGCGATTCCCCTACTTTTGAGGTACTCTGTAACGACGTGATCTGCCCTCAAAGCTGTCTGACAGTTCACACATTCAACGATGAGATCCACGAAGTTTGATAAGTGCCCGGAGGCGAGGAAAACCTCTTCGACCCCGATAGTGGGCGTTTCAATCGGGAGGGCGCTCTCGCCCACGACAAAGATGTCTCGCCACGCGCTTTCGACTCTGTGTTTCAGCATCGCACCAACAGGGCCGTAATCCCACAGTCCTGCAACCCCCCCATAAATCTCATACGAGGGCCAGAGAAATCCGCGTCTCTTTGCCAACTCCAAGACCCGGGCCTTTAAGCCATCGATGGAAATGTCCCGACGTTTGTCAAGCTGCATGACGAGTTCTTCTTTACCCCCATTTACTTCGCTGGAAACCGCGCGCTTTGAGAATTCTCACTTCGTAATGCTCGCCTTGCCGCCGCGATTGGTGCAGGCTCAACCTACTCGTGGCGCGCATTGCTGGCGAGAGAATCGATTCCACGGATAAGCTGAATGATTCGGAGCCCGCGCTCTATGCATTCGAGCTGCGTGTGGATTCGCGCTAAGTCCGTTTCAGCTCTCATCTCGATCGCCAAGTTTGATATTAGTTCGGTTATCACGTCGTCCAAGGGCACGCGTTGACGCGTGCTCTCTGATTGCGTCGATTGGACCGCTTGTGTCGAAACCTTCGCGGGACTTTCTGATGTCCGAATAGCGTTTTGCATCGCTCTGTACGTACAAACAGGACACGTCGTCTTGCCTTCAAACTTGAACAGTGGAGACTTGCAGGCGACGCAGTGATCGGCAAGCATCTTGCCACCGCGTTCGAGCATCTGTGATATTTGCTCTAGCTCTCGATCATCTAAGGCCATACGAGTTCTACATAGCGATTATCGTTGAAAAGCTTTGTGAGGGGCGCCAAACGACTGCCACGCTGCGCTCGAGCCTCGTACCTGACAGCGCGCTCGCGCTCGCCTACATTCACGTCATAGCAGCGCGACTGAAAACGTCAAGGAGCGCCAAAACGTGCTTGTTCCCCCGATCTAACTTCTCGGCAAGCCTGAGATCGAAAAGGCCCTCGCTGATTTCGCCAAGCGACAGAAAGCAGAGACTGCGCAAAGCGTACACTGACCAGTTCATACCGTGCGCGGAAATGCAACGATCAGTACACGTCAGAGCCGCAGTAAAGTCACCCAGTGCAATCAGTGAGATGGCCTTGTTGTTTGAGATCTCAAACAAACCGGCTTGTATCGATTCTGCTGCATCAAAGCACTCGATCGCGACGTCGAACTCATTCAGCCTCTGCAACGTGCAGCCTTTGTTGTTATGCGACTCTACGTAGCGCGAGTCGAGTGCGCTGGCCTTATCAAAACATTGGATGGCAATTGCGTAGCGCCCTACAAAGTAGTTGCACAGCCCCTTCTGATTCCACGCGTGCACGTACGCGGGCTCAAGTCTGATAACCTCATCAAATCGCGCGAGGCTTTCGAGATATTTGCCTGACAGCGCCAATGCATAAGCCTCGTGGTAGACCCAACCGACTCGCCTGTCTGACAGTTTCTTGCTTGCGTAGACGTGGGGGGCAGGCTGGTGCTTCCTTACAGTAGCGACACTAGACGCAAGAAAACACGTGTCACGGGCAATTATTCTAAAATCGATACCGAAATGCCGTTTGAGATTTCCGATACCTTGAAAGTCCCCTCGAGACGACGTTTGCGTATTGTTCACAGGCAAGCTGCTGCCCTGCGATCAGCTATTGCTTTTCGCTTTCTTATGAAGTCGGGACCAACTTAAAAGCCACAAATAGAGACGCCAGGTCACGTTCCGTTCGAAAATACATCGCTAAAGTCTGAGCTCCAATAGTCGATGCCCATTTTCTTAAAGTCCTTTTCTGTCATCTTGTGAACAGGTACGATCAGTGCCGCATTCATCACATTGCAGCCTTTGCACCCGTCCGTGTAAAGCGCCTTTCTTGAGCGTGCCATATGTTGCCTCTGATCAACTAATCACGTGTGCGCGATCCCCTACCATAAATATGAGCCAGTTTTTCGGATCTTTCAAACGAATGAGCTCGTACACGCCCTCAAGCTTCTTGCCGAGCAGGACGACCTTGATCTTTTCTTCGTTCTTTTCAAGCAAATAATAATCCCCGGCATCGTATATGCGGACTATCCCGGCGCCATAGTGACCTTCTGCGATCTCTCCCTCGAACCCGATGTAGTTCACATCGTGATCCTCAACCTGCACTGCGAGACGCCTAACTTTCTTCTCGCGAGGGACTTCTTTCGGAATCGCCCAGCTCTTCAATGTTCCGTCCATTTCCAAGCGGAAGTCGTAATGATGGTGCGACGAGAAATGTTCCTGAACGACGAAACGATTGCGCGGATATCGTATCATTATACGTGTTAGGACAAGGTGCAATAAACACTTTGCAGTAAAGAGTTTATTGATGCCGTAGGCAATAAACGTTGCCCGGCAGCTGCTTGCAGCTGTGTGCGTCCCTGTAACGCCCCAATTGAGCCTCGACAGGCGAGGTGTTCTGTAACGTTACAGAGAGGCCGCGTCGACAGAATGAACGATTTTTATGGCCATTTTGCGAAACAGAAAGATATAATAGCGGACGACGCTAAGGACTGCTAAAGAATGTTGGAAGGTTTCAAATGAAGGTAAACGACGTAAAAATTGACGATACCTACGCAGAGGCATTTCCTGTCTATGCCGCACGTGTTTTAATCACAGGCGCGACGACAGCGCTTGCCGAAACTGCCGCAACGGTTGCTACCGGATTTGCCACTTCAGTCATCGGCTGCAGCGCCGAAGCGGGAATTGATCGCTATGTGCAGCCGAGTGAGACTCCCGACGGCAGACCAGGGGTTATTATTATGGTTGTTCACCCGTCGAAGAAACAGATAAAGAGCAACCTCATCGAAAGGATAGGAGAATGCGTTCTCACCGCAGCAACAACTGCTGTTTTCAACGCGCTGGAATCTGAGGAAAGCGTGCCCGTCAAACTCCACTTCTTCGGCGACGGCTACGAGTATCAGACCACGGTCGGCGGACGAGATGTGTGGGCAATCCCCATACTCGAAGGAGAGTTCATCTGTGAGGAGACCTATGGCGTGCAAAAAGGCGTTGCAGGGGGCAATTTCTTCATCTACGGCGAGACGCAAGGTTCAGCCCTGCTGGCTGCCCAGGCAGCTGTCGGGGCAATTAAGTCGGTTGATGGAACTATAACCCCGTTTCCAGGTGGAATTGTTGCATCAGGATCCAAGGTGGGTTGTCCAACGTATTCGACGTTTATGAAAGCATCCACGCACCACCGACTTGCTCCGACCCTCAAAGACAAGATACCAGATTCGTTCGTCCCAGACGGCGTAAAGTCGATTTACGAAATAGTAATATGCGGCCTAAGCGAAGAGGTCATCGCAGAAGCGATGAAGCGCGGGATGCTTGCCGCGGCGCACGCAAAAGGAATCGTGGAGATCTCAGCAGGCAACTATGGTGGAGAGCTTGGACCATTCAAGTTCAACCTTCATGAGATACTGAGCGATTACGCTGATTCAAAATAATCGCTGCGGGCTCTGTTTGTCAATACCGGCCTGGATGAGCCTCAGTCTTGGCGGTAACCAAAAGAGATAAGTATACTCTCCCGTAACTTACGAAAGATGATGGTTCATGGGAACCAAAGAGTAGTTCTAAGGTGATAGGTGAAGGAAAATGGTGAAATTAGGAATCGCGAAAATAGGTAATATCGTCAGCGGTTTGATGACTGATTTGCTGCTCGACGAGCGCGCGGACCGCGAGGACTTTGAAGCGGTGACCGTAACGAGCGGCACGAAGATGAAAGAGGAAGATGCAGAGAAGGTTGTCGAAGCGCTGCTGAAATTTGAGCCAGACTTGTGCGTAGTGGTGTCTCCTAATGCGGCTCAGCCAGGCCCGACAAAGGCACGAACATTGCTGAAAAATGCCGGGAAGAAAGTTGTTGTCATCACAGACTCAGGCAAGCTTAAGGACAAGCTTGAAGAAGAGGGAGGGTTCGGATACATTCTTATAAACGCCGACGCGATGATTGGTGCTCGGAGAGAATGGCTTGACCCCATAGAGATGGCCATTTACAATGCCGACCTAATGAAGGTTCTGGCCGCGACCGGTACATTTAGGGTGCTCCAAACTGCGCTCGACACGTGCATTACAGCTATCAAAGAAGGCAAAGAATGCGAGCTGCCCAAGATTGTGATGACGGCGGAAAAAGCGACGATCAATGAGTTCAGTAACCCGTACGCCCGCGCGAAGGCGATAGCGGCGTACGAAATGGCCGCCAAAGTTGCCGATGTCAACGTTAAAGCCTGCTTCATGACGAAAGAGTGGGAAAAGTACGTCCCGCTTACGGCTGCATCTCACGATATGATGCGGACTGCCGCTAAGCTCGTCGACGAAGCTCGTGAAATGGAAAAAGCTGACGACACCGTAAAGAGAGCACCTCACTCGAAAAACGGTGCTATTCTTAGCAAGACCAAGCTGATGTCAAAGCCTGAGTAATAGCCCCCCCTATTACTCACTTTTTACTTTTTTTTTGACCGCGTCTGAGGGTCTATCTTCTCTTTTTTTGGCGATCTAATTTTGATCGCTGGCGTTGCTAGATAGTCCGCTAGTCGAGTATGAACGGGCTCACGTAGAGTCCGTCGATCTGTATCAGACGTTTTAAAGAATCAGCTTTAAACGGGATTATCCAGGCGCGTTCCGCGCTGTCCCATTGAGACCCAGGCACTTGCTTTAGCTTGTCCTCGATCTCGTGCGTATCCCCGAATACCTTGACCCACTTCTTATTGCGCGTTCCCACGGCCCACGTATTTTGCGAAGACGTGCACAAGCAGTGCACGGTCGGGTGCAATACAACGCCTCCGTTCTTCAGGCTCTCAATCGATGTTCGGTTGATCGGAAATCGCCATACCCTTTCCTCTTTGTCCCAGAACCCCCCTTCTGTAGCGCTTGGCCTATTACGTTCACTTATAGTGCTTCCGCGGACAATCAAGGTTGTGCAGTCTTCATCCAGTTCGCACAGAAGCCTACCCTCTACGTGGTGTTCTCGCAGCGGCTTCTGCACCGAGTTTCTTTTTGCATCCAGATGCTGCGAGCCGTTGTTTCGGTCAGTCTTCTGGGTTCGATCTTCTTGAGAGGTGTCAAGAGTTTTTAGAGCAATCTTCGCGTGCAGCCTGACGTCTTCGTGCGCGCTCTGCATTGCCGCTTGAGTCAAGATGTCGCGCGCCGTCAAATCCGTGTTTCCAGAGGCGAGCGCAACCGCTTCGAGTGCATCGACGGCTTTAAATCGCTGGTGCTCATTTTCATCATCGAGTGCCTTTGAAAGCACGTCAACTCTCTTGTAACGGGTCAGCCGGTCGAAGTCATATTCACCCATCTCTATCACCAGCGATTCGTTTCTTATCTTAATATGTACGGGAGCAAAATATAAATATTTACCTAAACTATGCGCGGGACACGCTCACAGGCCTTCCTAACAGCCTAGGACGCGATATTGAAAACCGTCGCCCCCAACGCAGTCGTATTGTCGCATATTTCAAGCAAAAAAGGGCACCTAAAGTGAGTCTTGGCTCGCATTGGTTAGATTGTCTGCGTCAGCGTTCGCGGTCAGTCCTTCAGACGACTCTGGCGTTTTATAGTTGGGAAACGTCCATTCATCCTTTTCGATTGCGCGCATTTGTTCGCACTTTGCTTTTGCAGCCTTTAAAGCGCCGCGCCACGAGCCATAGTCTTTGACCGCTTTGTTGTACACGTCCGGATGTTCTGCTTCGGCACTGATTGCCGTCATATCGGACCGATTTCGGTACAGTGCAATAATGTCGTCAACCACGTCGTAGTTCAGGGCTGCCTCGAGAGCTCTTTCAAGGGTTCCATAAATGAGTTCAGCTACAAGCGTCAATTTCGGATTGTCATATAATCCGTCCACCCCCAGCTGCCGAATTTTCTCTCGGATGAAGTTTTCGAGCTCTGCGTCCGACATTCACAGCTAATATGCCGTATGAGTATAGAAGCGTTACGGTATTAGAAACCGTCCTAAGCGACGGCCAGCGCTTTGAACTGCGTCGTCAGCAGAACGCTGATATTGGGCGGTGAGTCACTCGCTTTCGCTGACGTACTCTCTGGCGGCTTCTAAGGCTCTTATGAGCTGATCGAGTGTCGCGGGCGTAACCTGTATCGCGAAACCGTCTTTCGTCGGATAACTCTCAGTGCCGCGCCGGATCCACTTGCGAATGCTGAGTATCTTGGTCGCGGTGTCTTCGCTCTCCGAGACGCTGATCCTCAGGGCGACGCTTTTTGAACCCTCAATCTCAACGCCCCATAGTTCTTTCCACTCCACGTGACCCTCCGTTTGCCTTTATGGCGATTAAGCTCTATCCTCACAATTTGGCGCCCTCTTGATCGTGACGCTTTGCGAGTTCTACCGGATCACCAGCTGTTCTCAGCGAAACGCATTCAATGCCTTTCACGACGAGTGCCCTCTTGCCGTCTCCGTATTTGACGCCAAGACAAGGGACAATCCGCTTTGTGAGCATCAGTGTGCGTAGTGCTGCACTTATTTAAAGCACGTTGCATGCGTGATCCTGGAGCAACACCAAAAAGTCTGATGCGCGATCGTCGATCTCGTGCGTTGGCTTTTTTTGAGCCGACACCCGAGCACAGATGGCAAAAGCTACCTATAAATACAAGCTGGCCGAACGTCTCGGCCTCAGCGATGGCAACGCCGCTGCTTACCAAATCAAACGTCTTAAGACGCCAGCATCTCTCACGCGATACACGATTCAAATCGATTGGCGGAAGATCGGTTTTCTCGCAGATTTTGTCATCCTTGCTGAATCGGATGAAAAAGCGGCGCTTCGGCGTTGGAAAGGCACCTGGTCCTTCTTCAGGACTAATACGAAAAGCACCTTAGCAACGTGCTTCTACTACCAACCTCTTCTGAGTGCGTATTGCTGAGGGATATAGTCACTGTTACGGCGACAAAACGATGCTTGTAATCACCGGCAGGAGGACAAGCGATCTCGATATTGCCTCCTTCGCGGAAAACTACACAGCCCGAGCATTCCAGTGCATACGAACAACGCTTATGACGACGCGATACAGAACTGTGGGCAACTTCGTGAGGCGGAGCGATGCCGTCGACACCTTACGCCATCTTCGAGGCGACAGGCCTATCTGAAGAAGAGATCAGTCGAATGTCAAAGTGTTGAGTCTCAACCACGTTAACTAATCGTGCTTTCCCCGAAACCAGACATGAAGTTTCTAATTCTTGGAGTGATGAATCTAACAAACAAGTAAAACACGAAGGCGATGGTTGTTATAAAGAAGCTCACTGGGTACGGCTCAAAAAAAGCAATAAAGAGCCCCAACCACGTTGCTATCAGAGCAATGACTACAGAAATAATTATGACTCGCCCCGGTCGTTTTGCCAATCGCTGAGCCGTCGCAGCTGGCGTGACCATCAATGAGAAAATGAGGAGGACACCAACTACTTGAACCGCAAACGACGTTGCGACCGCGACTAGGAGCATGAAAATTATGCCGAGCAAAACTACGGGCATTCCCTTTGCTTCCGCCACATCTTCATCGAGCGATGCAAACAAGAGAGGTCGATATACAAGCGAGATGAGAACCAGAATTATCACGCCGGCAACGAGGGTTAAAAGGACATTGCTGAAACTGATGCCCAGTATTTCTCCAAACAAGATGGAGTACGCTTCAGTTGCATAGCCGGTGTAAAGGCTGAGGAACAACACACCTAGGCCAAGCATGAATGCGAGAACTATTCCGATTTCGGCGTCGCGATTAGCGGCGCGTCGGCCAAGCGCGGCTATCCCAAGTCCGCCCACGCTTGTGAAAAGGAGAAGACCGTAAACTGGATTGACCCCGATTAATACGGCCGCCGCTGCCCCAGAGAAACCGATGTGGGAGAGCGCGTGCGCTGCGAATGAAGAACGACGCAACACAACGAAATAGCCAACAATGCCCCCGAGGATTGCGACTACTGTTCCTGCCTCGAAGGCGTGCTGCATGAACTGGTACTGAAGCATCTGCTGCAGGTCGATCCATGGATTAATGCTGAAGGTCATTCTGGTTGACACCTGTGGCTATCTTCAATGCCTACAATTGCAATGTTGCCCCTAGAGTCTCGAAGAACCTCAACTTGAACTCCGAACAAAGCCGAGAGACTTGCTGACGTCAGGACCTCTTTCGGCGTCCCGGTCGCCACCTTGCCGTTAGCGATGTAAACCACTTTATCGAGATACGGCAAAAGAGGGTTGATGTTGTGGGCGATCAAAAGTGCAGTCACGTTGCGCGATCGAACTACACCATTTATAAGCTGAAGCAATTCTCTTTCGCGCCTGATGTCAAGATTCGACAAGGGTTCATCGAGCAAAAGGAGGGTGGGTTCGCTTACCAGCGCCTCTGCCAGAAATATCCTCTGCAGTTCTCCGCCCGACAATGCGCCGAGAGAGCGATGAGCCAAGTCTGTAGCTCCAACGTCTTTCAGCACGTCAAAAGCAGCTTTGCGGTCTTCGTGGGAAAACAGGCCCAGACCCCATTTTTTGCCGGAGAATCCCAGTCGCACAAGTTCAAGGGATTCAAGATTTGTGTCATCGTCGAATATGTGACGCTGAGGAACGTAACTAATCTGCGGATTGCCACGTTTGGGCGCTGCATCGAATATCTTGATCGTGCCGCTGACGGGTTGCTGCAAACCAAGGAGCAAACGAAACAGAGTTGTCTTGCCCGCTCCGTTAGGGCCGATAACCGCTACAAACTCGCCGCGATTGATTGAGAAACTGGCGTCTCGCCAAACTATGTTATCTGAGTAGCCCGCCACTAGATTCTTGGACGTGATGATCTCGTGTTGTGCACTCATTCGTTATTTCCCAAGGGCTTGTTGGTTAAGCGCGTTCTGAAGAATGATTAACTGCGCATTCATCCAGACTTGGAACGAGACATCGGGCGGTTGGATAGTCTCCGTCACTGGAACGATCGGAATGTTATGTTGAGAGGCCAATGCTTCGGTGCTCTGAGTGAGCGGCGTCACCGTTTGCTCATTATAGACCAGCACTTTAACGGTTCCATTCGTAATAAGCTGATCGAACTGCACGATGCTCTGCGCTGGGGGATCGTTTCCTTCCGCGACAGCTTCCATGAATGCGGGAGGAGATACAACGTCAAGACCAGCGGCGTTCGCCAGATACACGAAGATGCTCTCTGTTGATGCTACTTTCACGCCTCCAAACTGTTGCTTTATCTCAGCGATACGCCCGTTGTATTCCGCGAGCGATGCTTTCAACGCATCATACTGCTGCGTATAGTATGAAGCATGAGAGGGATCTATGGAAACAAGATCCTGATACATAGCCTTGACTGTTTCATTCACATAAGTAGGGCTGTACCAGAAGTGAGGATTGGCATCAACTGTCTGGTTAACGAGTTCCTGCACGTTTAAGACTACTTGATGTGGAGTATTACTTGATGCTATAAGCTGTTGAGCCCAAGTGTCATATCCGGCTCCGTTAATAATTACCAACTGGGCATTTGCTATTGCTATGGCGTCACCGGTATTGCTTTCGTATTCGTGAGGGTCAGCATTGGGGTCTGAAACGATGCTCGTCACACTAACCCGCGTTCCGCCAAGCTGAGTTATCAGACTGCCCCAGAAATTTTCGGCGGCAACGACGTGCATCACTCCACTGGAACTTGTAGTGCTGGAAGTTGTATGGTTTGCGAGATAAATGCCTGCGAAGGCTGTCGAGACAATCAACGCAGCCGAAACGGCGGCAATAATTGCATAACTAGTTCTCCTCATTGTCTTACCCTCTCGGTATGCGCACTGCAGTCAGCCAAGTCTCCGCCGGCGAACGGCAAGTTTACCTGAAAGATTGCAAACGATGCTGCTGCCACCATCACCGTGATACCGACCGCTCTGCGGTGATGGTCTGCCGGCGCGCGAGGAGGAGGGCTGTCGTAATGAGCACGGCCGCCAGGATCCACCAAAGGCCCCGTCCGGCAAATGAATATGCGCCATTGACAACTCCCGCGCGGTGCGGCGCCACACAGTGCACAGCGCCATCTTATGCGTGTGTCTTATCCTACTCTACATATATAAGTATACTCGTTTCGCTAGAGTAGGACTGAATAGTAATACCGCGCCACGTTTGCGAAGAGCTCACTCCGGCGGTTGCACGAGCAATTCGACCCCTTGTCGTAGCGCTTTGAGAGCTGCGTCAAGCTCTGCCGCACACGCTTGGAGCATTTCATCGATTTCCCGTTGCTTTTTCCAATCTGCGATGCCCTGCCGCACTTCGCTGAGCCGTTCCTTAGGTACGTAGCGCCACTTCCCGTGCTGCCGTGAGGGCTCAAAATAGTAGTACGGGCCGTGCAACGCGCCAGACCTACAGCGACAGCTCCGCTTGCCGCATCGCAAGTGCCGTTTTCGCAGTGAGCCTGGAAGCGGATTCAGCTCAGCGCGCTTGTCGGTTAGCGCGGCAATATTATTAATGAGTTCGTTGCTCTGGTGCAACAAGCGTCTCACAGTGGCGATCTCTGTGCCGGCACCAATTGTATCCCCTAGCGCCTCAGTCAAGCCCCCGCGATCATCTGTCATCATGATAGCATTGCATTACCTATACTAAACATATTTCAATCGGTTGCCCACTAAGTTTAGATTTCACATCTCAGGTTCTAATCGATCTTCTAAAAAACTGTAAAACTGCGCCTAAACACGTCTGGATTACATATTGCGAGCTCGGATATCGAATAGGAGCGAACAAAAGCGTTATAAAGCTACGGGAGCTATCCCTAAGAGAGAGTCCCCAACGTTATGCGCGCGTTTTACATTGGCCGCTTTCAGCCGTATCACTTCGGACATCAAGAAGTCCTCGAAGAAATAGCCCGCGAATGCGAGGAGATCATCATCGGTGTCGGTAGTGCTCAGCTGAGTCATACGTTTTCAGATCCGTTTACGGCCGGCGAACGAATACTAATGGTCACGCGCTCGCTCAGAGATCTTGATGCCTTACTCTACGTGATACCAATCGAAGATATCCGCAGAAACGCGGTATGGGTATCGCACGTGATGGCCATGACGCCCCTTTTTGACGTCGTTTACAGCAACAATCCGTACGTTATCCGACTCTTCAATGAGACACGATTTGAGGTCAAGTCGTCTCCGCTCTATCAACGTGAAGTCTACTCGGGCTCAGAGATTCGAAAAAGGATGCTGCGTAACGAACCCTGGCAGCATCTCGTCCCGCAAGCTGCGGTAGAGGTCATTGAACAAATCGACGGCGTGAATAGGCTAAAAGAAGTTTCCAGAGAGGATAAAACGTCTGATCTTGGCACGCTGTAAGCGCGTCTGTCTTGCTTTTCACGGTGCTGTCGCGCGAGCACACGCTTAGAGGTATCAAGGTCAAATGCGCCACTGTCAAAAGCGGGCCCCGCGCAGTGTAAAATCGTCGATAGCCTAGATTTCCGACGAGTGGCCGGTTCGCCAGACGAAATTCCTCTCCCGCTTTGGGTGGTTTTGTCGTAAGCATGTAGTATCACGAAGCGCAAAAGGTTCGCTTGCCGCAAGTACTGCAGAAAATGCAATTGGCTGTACCCTCATTTTCCACGAACGTAAAAAAAAAGTGGTGATGCTTTAGCAAGGTTCCTGCAAGGCAACAAAAACACTCGCAAAATGTTGAAAAACGAGTTCTGCGCTCACTCAGAAACGCTGCTAACTTCCAGTCCAAGCACCTCGCCCGGGGTCAGCGTTGCATTATGTTAACCAAGCGAACGATGTAAGTGTTGCCAATGTGCTCCCATTTGTAATTGTATTTGTACTGAGGGAACCTGTTTTCGAGTTCCTTCAGCTCGGTGAGTCGTTGGTCTAAGCACCGCTGTGATTTGCAGACGAATACAAACCTCCATTTTGGAAGAGCTCGCGGATCGTCAATAAATTTCGCCATATGAAGAAGGCCTTATTATTGAATCACCACGCAGTGCTGGGTGAACGCATTACTAGAGTCTTTAGCATGCAACTGCGGGCGGGGCGTTTTTTCTCAATCTCCACGTGTAAATGGTAGCTTTTGCAAGATAACGGTTATGGAAAATCGTGGAGCCTTCTTGGAGCCGGCTCGTGCTAACTCTCGTGCGTCAGCGACAGTAAACGGTAAGCACGTGACGCCAGACTTTAAGAACCTTCTTGCGTCACGCCCGGGGTGGCTGGCCAGCGTCGCAGCACGCAGTCGATCGGATTTTCCGTATATGCATCATATTCGGGCTCTAAATACCTGCAGCTAGTTTTTATAGTAATGTGAAGAGATATAGCTACAATGCACCTTACTAGGGATGAAGAAGATGTCCTCGCGGGCGAATCGGGCGCCGTTAAACAAAAATCGATGGAGATCTTGGTCGCACTCGGCGATATCTACAACGCTGAAAGACTTGTTCCAATCGAGAGTGCGCAAATCGCCGGTGTTTCGTACAAAACAATTGGCGAAGCTGGGCTAGAGTACCTTACAGACCTGAGCGGAAAAGTCGTCGTTCCGACAATGCTCAATCCCATGGGCATGGACCGATATAAATGGAGAGAGATGGGAATCAACGAAACCTTCGTAGAAAGACAACTGGCCATAATCAGACGATACGAAATGCTCGGAATCGATGCCCAGTGCACTTGCACGCCTTACTATGTTAGTGCTCCACGAGCTGGCGCCCATTTGAGCTGGGCTGAGTCCTCTGCGGTATCTTATGCGAACTCCGTTCTTGGAGCGCGCACCAATCGAGAAGGAGGACCCAGCGCACTTGCTGCTGCCCTCGTCGGGAAGACTCCTAACTACGGCTACCACCGCGACGAGAACAGGGTTCCAGATATCTCAGTGAGAATAGATTTTCCCTTGGCCGGAAGCGATTTTGGCGCACTTGGATATATAGTTGGCAAGATGGTCAAATCACAGGTGCCACAGTTTTCCTTTGTTGCCCCACCGAACGCAGACGAGCTGAAAGCTCTGGGCGCCGCAATGGCCGCCTCAGGCTCCGTGGCTCTTTTCTTTCCCAAGGAGCGAGCGATGCCACGTGAAATCCTCGAACTAGGCCGTTCAGACGTTGACATCTATTCATCGAGCGAACCCGACGTCGTCGTGCTGGGGTGCCCACACTGCTCACGCTCAGAACTCGCAGACATCTCGCGCCTTTTAGAAGGACGCACGGTCGCGCGGCCTCTATGGATCTGCACTTCGCGGTTCGTGGCCGATCGTTCCAACTCAGTGATATCTAGCATTGAAGCGAGCGGGGCTCGCGTGATCTGTGACACTTGCATGATCGTCTCCCCGGCGTTTGAAAAACAAAGAATGATGGTTAATTCCGGAAAAGCTCTCGAATACGGGCCAAGCTTGTGCAATTCGCACACATTCATGGGAACGACAGCGAATTGCATCACGGCCGCGTGTACCGCGTGAACCTGCATCGCGACGGGGTTACCCATGCTCAAGCGAATAAAAGGACGAATAATAGCGAAAGGAATTGGCGAAGGGCCTGCTGTAGTTACGCGTCAACCGCTCTCGTTTTTAGGAGGCGTAGATCCCAAGGAAGGAGTTATAACGGATCCACATCACGAGCTGCGCGGCACGTCAATTGCAGGAACGGTTCTGGCTTTTCCGCAGGGCAAGGGATCGACCGTTGGATCTTATGTGCTTTACCAGCTCAAAAGAAACGACAAGGCCCCGGCCGCAATTATTAACGCCTCGAGCGAAACAATTGTTGCTGTCGGGGCGATCATATCAAACATCCCCCTCATCGACAAGCTTGAGGTAGACCCAATCGCAGCAATCAAGCCCGGATCACACGTTCTCGTAAACTGCGTCGAAGGTTTTATTGAGCTGGAAAAGTGACCGAACAAACCGATTTAGATCGCATTAACGCGGTGTTCCGCGTGTACGAGGTACGAACCAACGGGTCTGTCATCAAGTATTATGGCGAACCTAAGGTCGATAGCAAGACGCTTTTCACGCATCTTTGGAACGACTTCGCGCAGAGAGGTTACGATATCGAACTCCGGCGCGAACACGGCGAGTATGTGCTCATGGCTACGCCTATGCGCGACTCCAGCGAAAAAAAGCACATCAACGTCATTCTTGCAATCGCCACCGTTTTCGCCATTATGCTCACCGGCGCCGTCCTGTTTTACAGCGTCAACCCTTTTGCGCAGCCCTTGCTTATCTATAGGGGCTTGCCTTTCGCGGCTGCGGTCATGTTTGTGCTAGGCTCGCACGAGCTGGCTCACTATTTGGTTGCAAAGCGGCGCGGAATGAAGGCAAGCTTACCGTTCTTCATACCGCTACCGTTTATTTCGCCGGTCGGAACTCTCGGCGCACTCATACAGCTCAAGGGGGCTATTCCGGATCGAAAGTCACTTTTTGACGTGGGGGTGGCCGGTCCACTCGTAGGCCTTACGGCAGCTGTCGTCGTCACAATAGTCGGATTGTTGCTCCCCCCTATCACCCCGGGTTCCGCGCTGATGCCTACAGTGGGGCTGGGCGTCCCGATTCTCTTTGCGTTGATCGAAAAAGTTGTTCCCGCCGCGTCAACAAGCTTGCATCCAATCGCGTTTGCGGGATGGGTGGGCATGCTCATAACCAGTTTAAACCTCCTCCCAGTAGGACAGCTCGACGGCGGGCACATCGCCAGGGCCCTGTCCGGAGAGAAGACGGCGTACATCTCGGCGGCGGTTCCGCTCATCCTTATGACCGGCGGCATTTACTACTCGTTTAAACGGAGAAATGCTCCTATTTTGGGGGTTCTTCGCGCTGTTGTTCGCAGCCGGGGGACATCCGCAGCCGATCAACGATATGAAAAGGCTCGACGCTAAGCGCGTGGTCTTAGGAATCATAGCTTTCGGCCTATGCATAGCTTGTTTCACCCCAATCCCGTTTCAAGCGTGACTATATGCTTTGACAAGAAGAATGTGTTTAGCTTGGCAGCCATCCAAGCGATACTCCTCTCGCAGGGCATTGAGGTAAAGTTTTCATCAAAACCGGTCGATGGCATAACGATTTACAGCCTAGCAACGCCGCAGGCGACCGACGTCTATCGAGAGGTAGCAAACTCACGCACTCGGTCGATATTCATCGCCGGCGGCCCTCATCCTTCAGCGAGAGCGGCCGAAGCACTGGAGCACTTTGACTTCGTCGTGATCGGTGAGGGCGAGGAAACGCTCCCTGAGCTAATCCTTGCGCTAAGAGGCTGTGGCGACGTGGACGAGGTGCGAGGCATTGCGTTCAGAAACCCCGACGGAATCCGCAAAACCGACCCAAGGCCTCACGTAGATCTCGACGCTTATCCGCCCTTCATCGAGAACTTGCGCGCCCCTATCGAGATTAGCCGTGGCTGTCCATACAACTGCAAGTACTGTCAAACACCGCGCTTATTCGGCACGAAAATGCGGCATCGCAGCGCGGCGCCTATCGTTTTTCACAGCAATTATCTTTCAGACATCAGATTTATCTCGCCTAACGCGTTTGCGTACGGATCCGATGGGCGTCACACGGCTCTCCACCGCGTCAACGAGCTCCTCGCGTCGCTGCGTGGCCGGGTGTATTTTGGCACTTTCCCATCCGAAGTGCGGCCAGAATTTGTTACAGATGAGCTTCTTGAGATCCTCAAGGAGCACTGCGCAAATACTTCAATCCACATCGGAGCGCAGTCGGGAAGCGATGCTGTACTAAGCGAAGCACACCGAGGACACTCCCGTCACGACGTTGAAGTAGCGCTTGAAATATGCCGCGCCCACAGCGTCACTCCAGTTGTGGATTTTATCTTCGGACTTCCGACCGAGGTCGCGGCAGATCAGCTGCAGAGCCTCGAGCTTGTTGACTCAATCGTCGCGACGGGCGGACGAGCACGTGCTCACTACTTCACTCCTTTGCCAGGGACGCCGTACGAAGACGAGGAGCCCGCGCCAGTGTCAAGTGAGGTAAGAAAAAGACTTGGCAAGCTCGCGCGCGACGGCAAGGTTTCCGGACGGTGGGAGCCTCCACGTTTGCGACACAAAAAGACAAACAATTTAAAACAGAGGCCATAATACGTACTTGCAAGGTCTGTGAGTGCTTATGAAGTTTTTAGCCCTTTCGGATGCACACGGGGTCTATTCTCATATCGCCCAACTGTTATTTAAGGCGGGAGACGTCGACGCCGTTTGCGTAATAGGAGATATTACAGATTTCGGACCCAACGCCCTCGTCCAAGAGCTGCTTTCGCTCATCGGGGAAGACGTGCCAACACTCATGGTACCGGGGAACTGTGACCTCCCTACGATCGTTGAAACGATTGAGGAATCTTCCGCGGTCAACCTACATCTAAAGAGTTTTGACTACGATGATATCAAATTCCTCGGCATCGGCGGATCAAATCCAACGCCATTTAACACTCCCTTTGAACTCAGCGAGGCGGAATTACAGAGTTACGCTGCTAGACTCTTGAACGACGTAGGGGATACCACGGTTTTGCTTTCACACACCCCTCCCAAGGGATTCTTAGACGCGGTCGACTCGAAGCACGTCGGAAGTGAGGCAATTCTCCACGCCGTGGGGATTGTCGACGTACTGGCCTGCGGACACATACACGAGCAGCGAGGCGCTCTTGTCTCGGGCAAAACCACGATCGTGAATCCTGGAATGGCTGCACGGGGCTTTGGTGCCGTTATCGAAATTCGTCCGGGAGAGAGCGCAATCGTCACGCTGATTCAGTCGTAAGCTGTTTGCTTAAAGGATGCGACTGTTTCGCTCATCAAACAGCAGCCCAAGGCGATTCGCATTTTTATGCTAAGACTTCCGCAACCGGCAAAATGCAATCAGCCAGAATTGCCCCCATGCTTACTACTTGCCAACCTCAACGAAGAAACCTCGCCTCACCCGGCCACGGCGCTGAAGGAGTCACGCGAACATGGCTGCCCCTTTTTTGGAAAGCATAAATCTGCGAATAACCAACTTCTTAACCTCAGACGTGGTTCGGTGGGGTTATAGACTGCTACCTCGTGCTGCCCACGACCTTTTTTTTCACGCCGTGTCGGCCGCTGTGCCCTTTTAAGCATTCTTCCCGCAACATCGAATCGACCAAGCATACCAAGCTGATGGGAAACCGGTGCGCAGATGTGACAGGGTATATTGTTATCGATTCGCTAACATAGATAAAGTCAGCTTGAAAACGGCCTTGAAGACTTCGACGGAGAGAGCAGCTTCATCGCGGAACTCTGTCCTGACAGAGATAAGGGTTTTAAATATGAAACGCTAGTATCCCCTATGAGCGTTGAACGGGGCGATTTCATCAGCTTGTCCTATACCGGGCGATTAGACAACGGCGATGTTTTTGATACCACAGAGGAAGATGTCGCCAAGGAAAATGGGCTATTGGCAGAGGGCGTTAGTTACGCACCTATAACTATCGTGGTCGGAGAAAACATGGTAGTTAAAGGGCTTGACGAAGATTTGATCGGAAAACAGGCTGGCTACGAAGGGCAGATCAAAATTGCACCACAAGACGCTTTTGGACAGCGAATTCCTGAACTAATTGAGGTCGTCCCAACGCGTAGATTCGAGAAGAGACCGGCACCTGGAATGCGTGTTACACTCGATAACAAGACAGGAACCGTCGAGAGCGTAATTGGAGGACGCGTGCGCGTGGATTTCAATTCGCCGTACGCAGGCAGGACCGTCAACTATGCGTATAAGATTGAGGCCATCATGCTCGATAGTGTCGAAAAAGTCAAGGGGTTGTTCAAGTACTACCTGAACAAGGACTTTGACGTATCGATCGCTGAGCACAGAGTGACTGTTGAAATGCCTTACGAATTAGGATTCAACCAACAGGTCCAGTATTACAAGAAGCTTCTGGCTGAAAAAATCATTCAATTTGCTGGCGCGGACGAAGTCGATTACTTGGAAGTCCATAAGCGATCCGAACCGGTCGGTGAAGAAACCGTTGCAGCTGCCGAACCGGAGTCTAAAGCACCGGAACCAAGGAAGCGCACTCGCAGGACTAAAGCGGAGGCGGCCCCAGCGAGTGAAGAAACCGTTGCAGCTGCCGAACCGGAGTCTAAAGCACCGGAACCAAGGAAGCGCACTCGCAGGACTAAAGCGCGAGAGGCATCTCCATAGAATAGCTTCGTAACAAGAACCGACGCTTTTTTATCAGTCTCGAGTAGCATCAACGAAACGTTGCCTGCTGCATACGAGTGAGTGGGTCAAGAAGCTCACTGCGAGTCTGAGCAGGATTATGTCACTTCAAAAAGTTATCCGCCTTAGCGCCTGAGCTCAACCAGTTTCAGTGATTTTCCCTCAGGGCACGCATCTGGTGTGTCGCCCAGTACTGAAGAAATCACGTACTTGTCATCGCGCCTGAGCCCGTTCGGATGGCACAGTTCGTAGATCTTACAGTCACGGACCTCGCAGTCGTTCTGCTTGTACACGATTCTCGAGCCCACAAACGCGCTTTTAGAGTCGATTGCTGCTATACTTGGACTTTCGACCACTTCGACCGCTTTGACTCCAATATCGTGCAGTGCGCAGTCGTGCTTCATATTACCACGCACGCCGACTATCCTATAACGGCGCGCAATGTCTAGATTCAGGCACGTGTTCTTAAGTTTGCACGTCTCGCATTCATTTGTCGGTCCGTTGAATACGAACTCTACGCCGGCCTTGGCCAAGCCCACGCCGATTAGCGTTATGCTAGCGTTTCCTTTTGGCATACTATCAATCCTGTACCTGTAATCTACTGATGCGGAACTCTGCTACCAGTAGGTTACGCTGTCTTGTTATAAACATATGAATGCGGCCTACTCGATTACCCGGGTGACCTTCGCCAACTCTTCAGCGGCTTTTCTCGTGAGCCCTTCCCCAAGGATAGTGTAACGTTCAGGTCGCACGTTCTTTGCGTAAAGCAACGCTTCAACGATGTACTGATCCTTGATGCCCAAACCTCGAGCATCGACAGGCGCGCCAATGCTCTGGAGCGATTGTCGAATTCGTTGCCAGTCACCACCGTGCAGATAAGCCATCATAATGGTTCCAACACCGCACTGCTCGCCGTGCAAAGCCGGTTTGGGGGCTTTGACGTCAAGCGCGTGACTGAACTTATGCTCGCTGCCTGAAGCCGGCCGGGACGACCCGGCAATACTCATCGCCACGCTGCTCGAAACCAATGCTTTCACTACGAGTCTGACAGAGTCCTCCAAATTCGGCTTAATTTGCGTAGCCGCGTTGAGTATGATCTCGGTCGACATGAGCGACAGCGCTGCAGCATACTCACTAAACTCTTCACCTCGCAGTTTCCTCGCGAGTTCCCAGTCCTTCACCGCCGTATAATTGGATATTATGTCGCCGCAACCGGCGGCGAGCAGCCTATGTGGCGCCTGAGCTATAATTCTCGTGTCTGCGATAACTGCAAGAGGGGTTTGAGCTTCGATAGATTGGGGGCCCTCCTTAAAACGTATAGAAGCCCGCATCGAAGCGATTCCGTCGTGACTTGCTGCTGTGGGCACGCTGATAAACGGCAAATTCGCGCTGACCGACGCAATCTTGGCGATGTCAATGGTCCTGCCGCCGCCGACTGCCACTACGAAGTTCTTGTCCAAAGCGCGACTTGCGACCCGCTCGACTTCGTCCATCGAGGCCGAACCGACGATGAGCACCTCGGCTGGATATTCGTTCCCCAAGATGCCCGCTAATTGCTGCCCGAACGAACACGTATGCTGTCCGCAGACTATTAACCCGCTCCCGTCAAGTTTAAGTTCTCTAAGGACATCGGCAGTATCGCGTATAGCATCTTGTTCCATCACTACAATTCTAGGGAGCAGCATCCATCGTTTCATCGGTGATCACTTGTTCGATATAGGCAATCTTGTCAATTTTATCTACCATTACTATATAAACCCCATCATAAACGACAGTGGATATAATATATACAACACGATAACGTGGGCGATCCTTCTCGGGCTAAGCCTATTTGGAGTCGTTAAGCTTCTCGACAAGTTAGATCTAACCGTTGATGGGGTTTTTATAGCTGCGGTATCCCCTTATATCTTTGTGGGGGGTTCCCTGCGCGTGGTTGAAGATGCAGGCCTCGTTGCCGCGCCACTGAAGTATCTCTTGATCACCCCCCTAATCTATTTCTTCATCTTTTTTGTGTGCGTGGCGATCCTGATATTATCTGTAGGATTAGAGCGCGTTTCGCGCATCAAGTATTACTGGCCCTTTGCGCTCGGCGGAGTGGCATGGAGCATTCTGAACCTCTGGCTCCTTTTCACGACGGCAAAATCGTTTGACTGGACCATATTGGCGATCATATTGTCAGTTGGCGCGGCCCTGAGTTTCTTGGTCTTCGTGATTGGGCGCCTTTTTAACATCGCGCTTCTAAAGGATCGCGTCAACGCGTACGTACTCGACGGACAGCTGCTCGACGCCACAGCCACGTCGTTCGGCCTCACGCTCCTCCCGTATGCAGAGAAACACGTGCTTCCGAACTTCCTTATTGAAGCCACCGGCACGGCATTCATTATGTACCCGCTCAAGGTCATCGTAACGATTCCGGTGCTGTTCATAATAGATGAATATTTGAAGGGCGAATCAATAAATTTAACTGGCCTGGTGAAGCTTGCTATTCTCACGGTTGGCCTAGCGCCTGCAATCAGGGACACGTTACGGATGACCCTCGGGGTATGACATCTTTTGGGAAGAGGCCACGTTCACATTCGCGCGTAACCGCATCGGAGTGGTAGAGTGAAGAGCGATAATTTCAGCGAGTGGTACAATGAGTTGCTGGTCGATGCGGAAATCATGGACGTGCGATACCCGATCAAAGGGTTGTATGTATGGTTTCCCTTCGGCTTCACCTTGCGGAAACTGACTTACGACATACTCCGGTCGCTTCTCGATCGAGAGCACGAGGAAACTTATTTCCCTCTCCTCATACCTGAAAATGAGCTCCTTAAAGAATCGGAACACATCAAAGGATTTGAGGAGGAAGTCTTCTGGGTGACCCGAGGCGGTTTCACAGAACTCGATGTGCCGCTTGCTCTGCGGCCGACTTCAGAGACCGCAATTTATCCGATGTTTAGCATTTGGATACGCTCGCACGCAGATCTTCCGCTAAAGATCTACCAGATCGTCAACACTTTCAGGTACGAAACGAAACATACCCGACCGCTGATCCGCCTGCGAGAGATAACCAGCTTCAAAGAGGCCCACACCGCCCACACCTCTTGGGAGGACGCTAAGAAACAAACCGAAACTGCCGTGGCGCTGTACAAGGAGTTCTACGACAGGTTAGGTATCCCCTACGTCGTCTTGCGTCGACCGCCGTGGGACAGATTTCCCGGAGCCGACTACACGATCGCGTTCGACACGCTAATGCCCGATGGGAAGAGCTTACAAATCGGAACGATTCATCATCTAAGCACAAACTTCGCAAAGACGTTCGATATCACGTACGAAGATCGCTCCGGCAACCAGCAGTTTGTCAATCAGACGTGCTACGGAATTTCGGAGCGCTGCATTGCTGCTGTCATTTCAGTTCACGGCGACGACAAAGGTCTGGTGCTACCGCCCGAGATAGCCCCTACTCAAATTGTTATTATCCCCATTTTCACTGCTCAAGCCGATTCCGAAGCGGTGTTGAAAGCGTGTAACGAACTCAAACACGAGTTGTCGCACTATCGCATCGTTCTTGACACGGCTGATGCCCGGCCGGGCGCCAAGTTCTATAAGTGGGAAAAACAGGGGGTTCCCGTGCGCATAGAGATCGGCCCCAGAGACATTTCAAAAAGCGCCGTAACGCTCGTGCGGCGGGATACTGGAAATAAAGAGGTAGTAGAGCGTTCTAAACTGCAAGCGCGAGTTGCTGAAGTGATGACTGAGGTGCTCACTACCATGGCTAAAAGAGCACAAGCGGTCCTGCGCATGCACACTGTCGCGATAGAAACTCCCGAACAAGCAAAAGACAAGAAAGGCTTTTTTCAGATTTCGTGGTGCGGGTCCGAGTCCTGTGGCCACCGGCTGCAAGAGCTGAGTGACGCTGATGTATTGGGAGAGGCCGAGCCAATGGAGGGACGGTGCGCCATATGCAAAACGCGAACAACCGTAAGAGCCTTTTTAGCTCGGCCTTACTGACGCAGTCTCTAGCCTATCAAGATCCATAGCCCCACATATCTCTCGAGATTGTCGATTCGCTGCACTCGATTTAAGCTTCCAGCAAAAATGGTTTCGTATCCCTAGCGGAAAAAAAACCCGACGCGAAGTGGCAAAGACTTTTTTCCAGATAAAACAAAACCGAACCCGATGAATATCGAAACGCTCGATCGAAAAATAACCGAGCTGCAACTCGACGGCTATATACTGTATGCGGCCTCGTCCCAAGACGCGAATCTCTACTATTTGACTGATTTTCTGGCAGATGATCCGTTCTTGTTTTTGCGCGCCGGCGGGCAGTCGCTGCTCGTCGTATCGAGTATGGAGAGTGCGAGGGCGATTCGATCTTCGACAGCTGATCGGGTGCGCTCGCAAGAAGAGTTCCGAAGAGATTCGCACGTAATGGAAGGCGACCGAGCGACAATTGATTTATTTGTCTCAGTGCTAGAAGAGTACCACATTAAGCGCTTAGGCGTTGACGCAGCTTTTCCGATCATTTTAGCTGACGCGCTTCGGAGCGACGGTTACGAGTTACGCCCCATATCTGGTTTGATTGAACGCTTGCGCGCCATTAAAACAGCGCGCGAGCTGGAACTCATGACGACCGTACAACGTGCTTGCGAAAGAGCATTCGATTCAGCCCTAGCCATCTTGCGGCGCAGCGAAATCATCGGTGATACGCTGCGTTATGATGGGCAGGTGCTTACGTCGGAGCGGCTAAAGGCCACAATCGGCTGTTCACTCATCAATGACGCGTGTACCTCAAAAGACGTGATCGCTTCGAGCGGCTATGACTCTGCGTTACCTCATCTTACCGGTTCAGGGCCCATCAAAGCCCATTCTGCGATAGTCCTCGATATTTTTCCTCAATCGATAGAATCGCAATACCACGCCGATATGTCCCGGACAGTGTTACGAGGTGACGCTCCTCGTGAACTCGCTGAGATGTTCACCGCAGTTCAGGAAGCGCAAGAACTCGCCGTTCAGAGGATCCAACCGGGCATCAGCGGAGCAGAAGTCCACTTGGCGGTCGCAGATCACTTCGAAGAGAGCGGCTTTCACACTGACCTCGAAAAAGGCATTGGGTTCATTCACTCGACAGGACACGGACTGGGGTTGGAGGTTCACGAACTTCCGTATCTCAGCAAACGAGGGGGAATCCTGGAAAAAGGTAATGTAGTCACCGTCGAACCCGGCCTCTACTATCCGAATATCGGGGGGGTGCGCATCGAAGACGCAGTAGTTATTACTCATAACGGGAATAGAAGTATCACGCAGTCCAAAAAGGAGCTTGTGATTTAAGTGACAGAAGCCGAGGTCTTAGAGAAATATCGCGAAGCCGGGCGTATATTAGCAGAGGTTCGCACAGACGCCATTAAGACGATAAAAGTCGGAAAAAAATTGCTCGACGCAGCGGAAAGCATTGAAACCTTAATTCAGCAAAAAGGCGGTGCTGTCGCTTTCCCGACGAACATATCCGTGAACGAGGAGGCAGCGCACGCCACTCCTTCCAAGGCAGATGCGTCAACGTTTGGGACTGATCTCGTCAAGCTTGATATTGGCGTGCATATAGATGGCTATATTGCCGACACCGCGGTCACCATCGACCTCGGCAACAATAAAGAGCTGGTCGACGCCTCGAACAGTGCTCTCGAGCGAGCAATTGAAGTCGTGCGTGCGGGTGTTGATTTGGCAGCAATCAGTGAAGTCATCGAAGACACTATCACGGCTTACGGGTACCTCCCGGTCGCCAATCTCACAGGCCACGGCCTCGAGCGTTACACACAACACGCGCCGCCCGCGATTCACAACCGACGAACTCAAAGCGGAGCGAAGCTCAAAGAAGGTCAGGTTGTAGCAATTGAACCTTTTTCTTCTGCCGGCAATGGTCGCGTGTACGAAACAGGCAAGGCGGAGATCTTCAGCCTCATAAAGGCAAAGCCTGTGCGATCGCCTGAAGCTCGAGCCATTTTGAAAGATATTGACGCTTACAAAACACTGCCATTCGCCAAGAGATGGTTGCAAGGCCGTGTCGATTTGGGCTTGAAGCAACTTGAAACGGCTGGAATAATTCGCGCTTATCCGGTACTCAAAGACCGAGGATTCGTTTCGCAGGCAGAAGATACCCTGATTGTAACGAACGACGGAAGCGAGGTTATAACCAGGATCTGATACATCCTTCGGACCCTTTTGGCCGTTTGCCCTCGACCTAATCTTTATATGCTTTTCACACACATGAAGTTCGCTTATAAATCAGGATGATGCTAGATGGAAGATCCCGAAAATCAAGTCCTTGACATCATCGAGCTGGTACTCACCGCGCATATCTACAATGATTTTCATCAGCTCGATGAAAATGACCTGCCCCCCCGTATCAGAAAGAACTATTGGAACTCCAAGGAACGAAGAGTGGACAGACCTATAATCATCTCAGAAAACGCCGTTGACAGAATCTACGAGATTCCGCACGCATGGCGTTTGATCAAAACGTTGCCATTTGTAGTATTCGAGGAATTTGGCGCCCGGATCAACCTTACGGTACTCGACCTGGCTGCCAAGTGGTTTGCCACGCAAGACTCACTATCTCGGATCAACCAAAATCCTGCCTTGGCTTTCTACTACTCAAGAAATGACTCGCTGGACGTCGATTACGAACAGGTGCGTCGGCTGAACAAGCCTAAAGAAATGGACAGGGAGTGGATATTTTCTTTAATAGACGAGATCGCCGGCGAGGGAGAAGAAGCAGAAGACATGCTCAAGCTCGTCGCAATCTCTGCGCCTGAAGACGTTCGTGAGAGTCTCGACAAACTCGTCCTCACGCAAGAACAAATAGACGAAATCGAGAAGGTCGTCAAGGCAATTCAGTACAGAGACTATTTGAGGGAGATAGAACTCTTCGAGATAGGGAAGCTCTTGTTTGTGGGCCCACCCGGAACCGGGAAGACGTCGGTCGCTCGAGCGCTTTCAAAAGAGTTGGGTCTTCCGTTTCTGGAGGTGCGACTATCGATGATTACCTCACAATATCTTGGCGAGACGTCCAAGAACATCGGAAAAGTATTCGCTCTCGCCAAGCGATTAAACCCCTGCATCTTGTTCATCGATGAGTTTGATTATGTGGCCAAAACACGGCTCTCTGATGAGCACGGCGCGATAAAAAGAGCCGTAAACATGCTGCTCAAGAGTATCGACGACATCAGCCTAGTCGATGACGGAGTGCTGATGATCGGTGCGACTAATCACCCAAGCCTTCTCGATTCGGCCGCATGGAGGCGATTTGACAAGATCGTGCCGTTTCCACTTCCAGATGCCGCAATGAGAAAAGAGATATTCGAGAAGATCACGGCCCGCATTAAGGGTACGTTTGACACGCAGAAGCTGGCGGAAATGACCGATCAGTGCACGGGCTCAGATCTGAGGCTGATATTAAGAGAAGCCGTGCTCAAGGCGCTGTTTGAAGACCGGACGGACCTAACGCAAAATGATCTTGAGGAGGCTGTCAGTAACTTCAGCAAGCGATTTGAGCTCAAGATGAGTGAATACGAGAATATCTAGTTGGACAGAGTCGCAACGAAGGCGACAGCATGAACAACCTGACTGCGTCACTGAGAACACAACCGCACGTCAGGCGGAGGTAGCAAACTTGGAAGCTTGCGTAAACATAGGGATGGTAGGACACGTCGACCACGGCAAGACGACCTTGGTATCCGCCCTTTCGGGGGTGTGGACAGATCAGCACAGCGAAGAAATCAAGCGCGGTATTTCCATCAGACTCGGATATGCCAACATAACCTTTAGAAAATGTCCGCAGTGTCCCGAGCCCGATGCGTACACAGTCTCAGAAGTGTGCGGCGCGTGCGGCACGAAGGCAGAAACGCTGCGCACGGTGTCGTTCGTGGATGCGCCTGGACACGAGACGTTGATGGCAACTATGTTGTCGGGTGCGGCGATCATGGACGGCGCAATACTTGTGATCGCGGCGAACGAACCGTGCCCCCAACCCCAGACCAAAGAACACCTCATGGCACTCGATATAATTGGCATTAAAAATGTAATAATCGTTCAAAACAAGATTGACCTTGTCTCCCACGACGATCTGCTCCTGAATTATGAACAGATAAAGGAGTTCGTGAAAGGGACGGTAGCAGAGCACGCTCCAATTGTGCCTATATCGGCCCAGCAAGCGGTGAATATTGACTTGCTTATCGAACTTATTGAAAAGGAGATACCGTGCACGGCGCACGACGCGACTAAGCCCGCGCAAATGTTTATCGCACGATCTTTCGACGTCAATAAGCCCGGGGCCGATATCACGAAGCTGCTGGGCGGTGTCATCGGCGGCACGCTGAATCAGGGAGAGCTCAAGCTTAAGGACGAACTGGAAATACGACCGGGAAGAAGCGTCGAAGTTGGTGGCAAGACAGAATGGGTTCCCATTACCACGACTGTGTCGAGCATTGTTTCTGAGAAAGAAAAGCTGAAGGTTGCGACGCCAGGTGGGCTGCTCGGCGTAGGAACGAAACTGGACCCCGCCCTCGTAAAGAGCGATTCTCTCGTCGGGCAGATTGCCGGGACGCCGGGAACGCTGCCACCCGTGTGGAAGACCTTCACGATGGATGTGAAGCTTCTCGATCGTGTCGTCGGGAGCTCCGATGAACTCAACGTCGATTCGATACACACGAGCGAGCCGCTCATGTTAAGCGTCGGCACCGCCACAACCGTCGGCGTCGCCACTAGCGCGCGGAATTCGGCCGTCGAAGTAGCCCTCAAGAGGCCCGTCTGCGCGGAAATCGGGTCTCGAGTCGCCATTTCGAGACGGATCGGCTCGCGATGGCGGCTTATTGGAGCGGGAACGCTCGCCAAATGATCGCCATATTAGATACCAATGCGCTTCTGATTCCCTGGCATTTCAGGATCGACGTGTTAGAAGAACTGCGCGGGCTGGGATTTGTGCCTGCCACGATTGAACCAGTGCGGCGAGAACTGAGTGTTTTGATGAAGAGGGGCTCCGCAGGAGCAGGCGTCGCATTGCGTCTTTCAGAGAGATGCCAAGTCATCGAAACCGCGGATGGATCGACCGTCGATGACCAAATCGTTAACACTGCGCTTAAATACAAAGCAGCGGTTGTAACGAACGACAAGCTTCTGAAGCGAGACCTTCGTGCGCACAGCATCCGCGTCGTGCAGCTAAGAAACAAGAAGCACTTAGAGGTGGATATGTGATGAACCTGTGGAAAGACATCGAAACCGGACCCCGGCCACCGGCAGAAATATTCGTCGTGGTGGAGATTCCGAAAGGGAGCCGCAACAAGTACGAGTACAGTAAAGAGTGGAACGCAATTCATCTCGACCGCGTGTTGTATTCTCCGTTACACTACCCGGGCGAATATGGCCTCATTCCAAGAACCTATTATGATGACGACGATCCGTTCGATGCGATCGTCATTATGGATGAGCCAACCTATCCTGGCTGCATCATCGACGCGAGGCCAATCGCATTGCTTAAGATGCTCGATTCAGGGGAAGCAGACGACAAGGTGCTTTGCGTGCCGATCAACGATCCGAAGTACGCGGAATATACTGACATTAACGACGTCCAAAATCACTTCCTCAAAGAGGTCGCACACTTTTTTGAAGTGTACAAACGGCTCGAAGGCAAGGAAACAACGATACTCGGTTGGGAAGGAGCAGACGCCGCCAAAGAGCGGATACAATACTCGATGGATCTGTTCAAGAGAGTGATAGATGTATAAAAAAGCGAAGCTGATCGACACGGTAAGGCTGCCGCCTGAACGACTAGGGGAAGAAACGATAGCGGTCGTAAAAGATCTCTTGCGAGATAAGCTCGAAGGTCGCATAGATAAGATGCTCGGATCCATAATCGCCGTTACCGACGTTTTGGATATCGGCGAGGGGCGCATACTCGCGGGAGACGGAGCGATCTATTACGATGTCACTTTTCACGCGATTACCTTCAAACCAGAGCTCCAGGAGATACTAGAAGGCAAAGTCGTCGAAATTGTGGAATTTGGTGCCTTCGTGGGACTAGGGCCGCTCGACGGTTTGCTGCACGTGAGCCAAATAGCTGACGACTATATCTCGTTCGACGAAAAAAACTCGAGACTAGTCGGAAAAGAGACCGGAAGGGCCATTACGGAAGGCGATATGCTGCGGGCTCGAGTGGTCGCAGTAAGCTTGAACGAACGCGAGCCGCGAGAGAGTAAGATTGGCCTCACTATGCGACAAGCAGCCCTAGGCAAGGTCGAATGGCTTGCTGAAGCGCGAGAAAAAGCCAAGAAAGAGGAGGAAGAGCAAAATGCCGGAACAAGTGTGTAAAACTTGCCATCGATTTGTCGAAGGGCTCGTGTGCCCCGTGTGCGGATCGAGCTCACTTGGACGAGATTGGAGCGGATACTTGATTATTATCAATCCTAAACGCTCTGAAGTCGCCAAGCGAATGAACATCGACTTGCCCGGAAAGTACGCGCTCAAAGTTCGATAAGAAGCTCATGCTGAACGACAAGCTCAAAGCTGAGCTCCAGAAACCGTTCGGTGATCTTTGCTCGCACGCAGATTGTGCAGAAAAGTTAAGAGCTTATAAAAAAATAGTCACAGTTGGAGACATAACGACCTACACCGTGGTACAAGCCGGCATTGTGCCTGACGTGTGCATCATTGACGGCGTCACGATGAGGGCAAAGGTGTCCGATGAGATCTACCACGCGATCAGCACCGAACCCCGCACCGTTTATGAAGTAGATAACCCCCCAGGCTCCATCTCTGAGCAGCTTCAAAACGCCGTAAGCGGATCGATGAAGGACATCGAGCGGTCTCTGCGCACGAGAATCATCGTCAACGGCGAAGAGGATCTGGCGGTAATCCCGGCAGTTATTGAGGCTCCTTTGGGAACAGCGATCGTTTACGGCCAGCCGAGCGAGGGCATGGTTATTATCGTCACAACGCGAGAAAAAAAAGAGAAAGCGAAACGCCTCTTGCGCGAGATATTGAAACAACGTTAGCGACAAATAAAAGATGGAGCTACCATGCAGATCGAAGTTATCAAAGAAGAGAATAACGAATTACTCAACCGAAAGCAGCTGCAAATCAAGATTCAACACGAGGCGGCTACTCCGGCGCGGATAGAAGTCAGAGATCAGGTTGCGGCCGACTTTAAAATTGAGCCTGAGCGAGTGATAATCGACAATATGCGAACCGCTTTTGGCAAAAAAGAAACTACGGCTTATGTTAAAATATACGAATCCGCTGAAGCCGCCCAACAAATAGAACAAGAGCATATCCTGAAGCGGAACGCGCAGCCGACTCCCGAGCCACCAGAAGGGGGTGAAGAAAGTTAAGGCAAGCGAGTTGTATGACGTAAGCGACGACAAGGTGCAGAGGAAGCACCAGAACTGTCCACGCTGCGGCGAAGGGGTCTTTTTGGCCGAGCACAAAGACAGGCTCTCGTGCGGTAAGTGCGGGTACACGCAGTTTAAAAAGTAACCGCCCAGTTTGCGAATGACAGTCTTAGGCATTGAGGGGACCGCTTGGAACCTGAGCGCGAGCCTGGTGGATGACGATGAGGTTTTGTGTGAAGCGAGTTCAGCGTATATCCCTGCCTCAGGCGGAATACATCCAAGAGAAGCGGCACAACACGTTGCGAACAACATTGCCGGCGTCATTCGCCAGGTCCTGAGTTCGACAGACCCCCGTTTAATCGAGGGCGTTGCTTTTTCACAAGGCCCTGGCTTGGGACCGTGCTTGCGCATTGTGGGCACAGCTGCCAGGGCGTTGTCTTTGCGGCTTGGCGTGCCTTTGGTTGGGGTCAATCACTGCGTCGCACATATCGAAGTGGGGCGCTGGAAAACTGATCTCGTGGATCCGATCGTTCTGTACGTGAGCGGAGCAAACTCGCAGGTGCTGTCGTACCGGCAACAAAGGTACCGAATTCTCGGAGAGACGTTAGACATCGGCATAGGGAACTGTCTCGACAAGTTCGCTCGATCGGCCGGCTTGCCTCACCCAGGAGGCCCCAAGGTGGAGAGACTCGCGCAAGAATCGCGAAACTACTTGCCTATGCCGTACGTGGTGAAGGGAATGGACTTCTCGTTTTCGGGGATCGTTACCGCGGCTACAGAGGCGTTAAAATCAGCATCGCTTGAGGAAATATGCTATAGCTTTCAAGAGACTGCCTTCTCGATGCTCGTTGAAGTAAGCGAGCGAGCACTATCACAAATGGACAAATCAGATCTGCTTTTGGCCGGTGGCGTCGGCGCTAACGCGCGACTCCAAGAGATGCTGTCGGTAATGTGCGCGCAGCGCGGTGCGCGATTCTACGCGCCTAAGTCGGAATATTTGCAAGATAATGGCGCCATGATCGCGCATACGGGCCTGCTCATGTTGAGACATGGAATCCAAACCGCGATCGCATGTTCCGGCGCCAACCCGAGCTTCAGACCAGACGAGGTTGAGGTGCTGTGGATCGAGACACACTAGAGGTCGTTATGGGGGCGGAAGCGGTCGTCGCTCTTCGAGGCCATTCTGTGGTAAAGAAGCGCATTCCGAAGGACTATCGCATAGCTGAGCTTGACACCAAGCTGCGAAGAGAGCGCACACGACTTGAAGCGAAGATACAATCCGATGCGCGACGAGCAGGGGTACCTACGCCTATATTAGAGGCAATCGACAGCTTTTCAATCACCATGGAGCGGATAGAGGGGCCGCCCGTGAGCAGTGTAATGAGCGAGGCGGTCGCTGAAGACATTGGCGCAGTGCTCTGTGCGCTTCACTCGGCGGGTATCGTCCACGGAGATCCAACGACGCGCAACATGATTCTTTCAGCAGGAAAGGTATACATGATAGATTTTGGCCTCTCCTCCTACGATCGGAGCCTTGAGGCCCGGGGCGTAGACGTACACGTCTTTTTCCAAACACTCCAGGCAACGGACGACAGGTTCCCTGCGCTCAAGGACGCATTTCTTGCTGGTTACGCGAGAAACTGCTCAAATGCCGCGCTGATCCTCGAAAAAGTGAACGAGATCAAAGAGCGAGGTCGCTACTTATGAGAGCGTTCAGTTTCATCACGCAAAACCCCGGGAAGGTGGCGGAGCTGCAAGCCAAAGCTCACGAGTTCGGGCTAGAGATCATCCACGTCAACGCATCCTACCCAGAGCTCCAAGCTGATACGCTCGAGGAAGTGGTCCGACACGGACTCAGCTACTGCAAGGAGAAGTTTCCACCCCTATTTATTATCGAAGATTCCGGTCTGTTCATTGATGATCTCCACGGGTTTCCAGGGCCGTACTCCTCATATGTGAATAAAACGATAGGGAACAGCGGCGTAGTCAAGCTCATCGGAGAGGGACGCCCGGCACGGTTCGAGTCTGCGATCGGAAGCTATTGCCGTGATTTCAAGCTGTTCCACGGACGTGTAGAGGGACGCATAGTGAGTTCGCGTGGCCATCGAGGCTTCGGATTCGATCCTATTTTCGAGTATGAAGGCCGGACATTCGCAGAGATGACGGTTGCCGAGAAGAACGCACTATCGCACCGAAGCAAAGCCGCAGAACTATTCTTGGAATGGGCATCAACAATTATATAAGAGGGGATCACAGACTAGCATACCTCACGGGTAGTCAGACCCGTCTCTAACAGGATAACGGAGCTTAAATGGCGCGAATGTACGCACGAAGGAAAGGGGTATCGGGATCTACTAGGCCGCTGAAGAGTACGGTTCCCGTTAGCATGACGTCCGAGGAGGTTCAGAAGGTAATCGTGGAGCTACGGAACAGCGGGCTTTCCTCAAGTCAAGTCGGGATCGTCCTGAGGGACACGTACGGCATACCGAGCGTCAAGTCAGTCACCAAGAAAAGTCTGACCGAAGTGCTTAGCGACCATGGAGTCGCCCCTGAACTCCCTGAAGACTTGTTCAATCTCATCACCAAAGCCCTGAAGCTCAGAGATCATCTTGAAGAGAACAAGAAAGACCTCCACAACAAACGCGCCCTTCAACTCACAGAGTCGAAGATTCGAAGGCTAGTCACTTATTACAAGAGCAGGGACGTGCTGCCTGAGGAGTGGTCGTACCGACTCGACACCGTCGAGATGCTGATCTCACGATAGCACGCGGTTCTTTGGCCGCTCGAAAGTGCGCGTTGCTGCGCAGCCTTTTTGCAAAGCTGCTACTAGGCTGAAGTGGACCGAGCTGCTCCTTCTTACTCTACCACGCATGATTACTGCAATCCTCATGTACGAACATCCGCAGGCGCTCTCAATTGTCCAAGCTCTTCAGCCTGATAATACACCAGAGATAAAAATGATGGCGACAGGAAACCGAGTGGAGATAACAGTGAAAACGAAGAAACTACGAACCCTAGTAGCTTCCTGCGACGATCTACTTTCGAATCTCCAAATAGCCCAAGAGATGCTTAGCGGCCTCTGAGGGTGAGTGACACCTAGAAACTCTCGGCGCGCGCGTCTACCCCGCCAAGCGCAACGACGAGAGTGTACAAGCCAAGTACGCGCCAAAGCGGGTCAACTGATCTTTTTTAGATAACTGAGCCACCTTTTTTGGGCTTCATTTCTGTCGATTAACGGAGCTTGAGCAGAATCAATGAGCTTGCCTTTCTCCAAGCCCCTCAGTTCAACGGCGGCGCGAATCAGACCTTGCGCTTCCGCGTACAACACAAGCGCTTCGCGCTCATCGATGTCCTGACTCCTAATTGTCGATTCGATTTGCCGTATTTTTCTCTCGATAGCCCCCCAAAGCCTTTGCACGGCTGCACATTCCTGAGGGGTGACCTCGTTCTTGTGATTGATCAGATGCCACATGACCTCGTGGAGCGCAACGACCTCTCCGTCGAGTTCGATCTCTTCTGGTATTTCCGTGCCGACGAACGTGAAGATTCGGTTTAGCTTAAACAAGAGCTCTTCTCGCTCTTTCCTTGTAAGAGCGCTGGCGTCCATTAAATGAACACCCCACACCGTAACGTTGGGGTTTTCTGTCGCGCTTTTTTCGGGATCCATGGCCGTTCTTCCGCTAGCTCGTATCACTGGTTGTTAGTGCGCTCTCAACTTTAACCATTGCCCCGCCGGCGAGTATCAATGTGGCAGCGCGCAAGAACGCACAGCGAAGGGCGAAAGAACTGGACAAAGATTATGAACCTTGAGCTAGATAAACTCGAAACCTGTAACATCACGCATTTTTGACATATGAATCGAATACCACGCCACGTAGGCATCATCCCTGACGGGAACCGTCGCTGGGCACTAGCTCGCGGTTTGCGGAAAGAGGCAGGCTATGAAGCTGGCTTGCCCCCCGGATTAGAATTGCTTAGGTTATGCAGTAGCGTCGGCGTCAAGGAACTCACGAGCTACGGCTTCACCCAAGATAACACGAAAAGAACCCAAGTGCAGAGAAAGGCCTTCCAAAAAGCATGCATCGACGGCGTGGAGATTCTCAAACACGAAGACGCTAACCTGCTTGTCCTCGGAGATACAGACTCTCCGATGTTCCCAAAAGAGCTTCTCCCCTACACAAAAAGAACTATATTTGGCTCAGGAAAAATAAAGGTCAACTTCTTGGTCAATTACGGCTGGCAATGGGACTTAAGTCCGCTCTTTGCCCAACCCAAAGCCACGCTCGAGGGCGAAAACGTCACAAAGATGATACGATCGCGTGACGTTTCCCGCATGGATTTGATAGTTCGCTGGGGTGGTAGACGACGACTCAGCGGATTTTTGCCCGTGCAATCGGTGTATTCGGATATCTATGTTGTCGATGCATATTGGCCGGATTTCAAGCCGGAGCACTTCTACGCAGCGCTCAATTGGTATAGCAAGCAGGATGTCACACTGGGCGGATAACTAACCGCTCACAGACTCTCGCTAGCGAACCTCCGCCGAGCACGCCTGGGAGGTTTCACGTTGTATTCACTTTGCGGCAAAAACACCTTTCCTTGCAGAGACATACCCACTTAGAGCGACTGCGTTATACAAATTTTTACAGGTGAGCGAACCAAACGAATGCGCAGTTTGGCTGATGCCATAAAGACTAAATACGTAGGGCTTTTTCGGAGGATCATGAAGCGCTACTTCCGCTGCACTGTTTGTGACGATATACACTACGGGGAAAATGCTCCCGAGATTTGCCCTACCTGCGAAACCATGGGTTCGTATGTAGGGGTCACAAAAGATGAGGCTGAGGAATACTTCTTGTAGCCAAAAGAGACGCGGCAGTCTGAAACTGTTCAGTACGTTGCGTTACGCTTATTTTTAGTTCCAAAATAAGCGCTCTGCTAGGCGCCACCCGCACTAAAGATCTGCTGAAACTGAAAAGAGGGGGGCCACAGACAAAAACGTCTGCGGCAGCACGCGTTCACACTTGATCAAGCATTTGATCGGACATGCCTTCCATCTCGTCTTGCGAAGGCCCTTTCTCAAACGTAGCGGCTTGAATCACGTCGTCTATTCGAAGGATCATGTTCGCGGCTTCGGTGGCCGACAAGATGGCCTGCTTCTTCGTTCTGAGAGGTTCGATCACGTCAGGCCACATGTCTGTTGCTTTTCCTGTCGAAATCTGGAGCCCCATCGTTTTATTTCCCGATTCGTGAGCGGTCCTCAAACCAACAAGCGAGTCCATGGGGTCCAAACCCGAGTTTTCGGCAAGCGTTTTTGGAATAATTTCGATCGCGTCGGCAAAGGCGATGACTGCCAGTTGCTCTCTACCGCTGAGGGTCGACGCGTAGTCACGGAGTTGCATAGCGATCTCAACCTCCGGAGCGCTGCCTCCCGCGACGACTTTGCCATCTTCGATCGATGCTTGAACGACTCGAACCGCGTCGTACACAGCTCGGTGAGTTTCTTCGACGATATGATCGGCTCCCCCGTGAATCACGATACTGACGACGCGAGGGTTTTTACAGTCTTTGATTGTTATCATTCCTAGACCTCCGTCTAATCAATGCCGCAGGTGTCACAGCCAGATTCGATGTCAGTTGTTTCTTCGATTTCGCCCGCGTTGCCCAGGTCTGATGCGCTGAGATCATTCAGGCTGGACACCACTCGGGCGCCGCTCACCTTGGAAATCGTCTCAATGTCCTCGCGTTTCACGTTCTCCACTGCCATCACGTTATTACGCGAAAAGTGCCATTGGAGTAGATCGTCGATACCCTTCTGGCAAAAGACGACGTTAGCGCCGCTTGCCAAGATCTTGTCAGCCTTCTCGATCAGCGTTTCATGATCGCGTTCCATGAAGAGTTTCATTTGCGTTGGATCTTTTATTTTGATTTTGGCGTCGGTCTTTGTTTTGGTAAGCTCGAGTGGTTGGTCATACACAAGGATGCGCGCGTCGCATACTTTTCGCGGCATTCCCTCGGCCGCGCGCTCCTTGTCTACAACGATGCCTTCTACGAGTTCTGAGTCGGAAACGGAACCAGAAACTTTCTTTTCAATTCTGATGTCTTCCTCGTCGACCTTGTACGCGTTGTCGACTTTTTGCGCTACCATTTTCACCGCTTCAACAACGAGCTGCGGAAGTATCTCAGTGCCCACGTCAGTGCCTTTGCCCGTGAGCGCCGTCTTTGCAATCTTTTTCAGCAGATCGTCATCGCGAATCGAAACGTTGCGCGACAGCAGTTCGGCGATCTCAATCGCTTTTTCTGCGGCAAGGCCGTAGCCTTTCTCTATAACCGTCGGGTGGATGTCTTGATCGAGCAATTCTTCTGCGTTTTTTAGCAGTTCCCCAGCCAAGATGACCGCCGTTGTTGTCCCGTCGCCCACTTCATCATCCTGCGTTTTAGCGACTTCAACCATCATCTTAGCTGCTGGATGCTCAATATCCATCTCCTTCAATATCGTCGCGCCGTCGTTCGTTATAACCACATCGCCCATCGAATCAACGAGCATCTTGTCCATGCCTTTCGGTCCGAGCGTAGTTCGCACTGATTCAGCTACGGCCCTGCTCGCGGTAAAATTCATTGACTGGGCTTCCCTGCCCTTCGTCCTTTGTGTTCCTTCGCGTAGAATAAGAATAGGTTGACCACCAATCACTGTGCTAGCCTCCAAAATTACTAGAGTTGTTGTTCTATATAAAAGTTCTCTGAGTGGGCACCGCGTCGGTGGAAAAACCGAACAAACTACGTCCTTGAAAGCGCAAGTTAAAATGACCCGATCAGTAATTGCCTCCAAGACTTGCACGGTGATAGCATTGAGCTTCAATCGTGCTGGTATGGGGTGCACCGCAGCTGAGCGGCCACACGTCGTCGTTGCCAACTAGGCTACCGCGATAAGCGGGCAGATGACGGCTCCAAGCGTACCGAGAGAGCGTTCGAAGCCGAATAACCTTCCCGTGCCGAGGCTCTTTGACTCGGAAACAATAGCATAACGCGCCCGTCGCTGACGCCCTCCAAGGCGATCAAACAACTGTCTTGCCAAGACTTGCTGCCACTGCCATGCAGTTGATACTGCAAGCAAGGGCTTCGCGATCGCTGCGGTGGTTTAGGCGGATTACTCGAGGGACTCGCATTTCCCGAATCTGTCTAAGAGGAATACGGAAATTATCGTTGCATGCTTGCGGTGCTTTCGACGTATGCTATGAGGCCCACGTCAATGAGCGCCGCTCCCAGGACGTTAACAATAAAAGAGGAATGAGCGGATAGATCTTCTCCGCGCTCATCGGCGAGCAGACTTACGATCCCAAGGATTGCGACGTTCAAACTAATGCCAAAAACGAGGGCTCCTTTAGAGAATCTCCCCCCTGAACATCTGCACAGCGCTTAGCTTTTCAGATTTGAAAACTGTCTAAGGATGAAAAGGCGTCCATTAGCGATAAGATTAAGATTGTGCAGCATAAAGCATACTGGAATCATGTTCGAAATCGAAGGAGTTTTAGGGAGACAAGTCCTTGATTCACGCGGAAATCCCACAGTGGAGGTAGAAGTTTTCACAGACTGCGGCTTTGGCCGGGCGATCGTACCGTCCGGCGCGTCCACTGGATCGAACGAAGCACTTGAACTTCGAGACAACGAATCGGATTTCGGCGGAAAAACCGTGTTACGAGCAGTCAATAACGTCAACACAGTAATTGCGGAAGAAGTCTTCGGCATGGACGTGAGGGCCCAGCGCAACGTCGACAAAACGTTGAACGATCTCGACGGGACGCCAAATAAGTCAAATCTCGGGGCAAATGCCATTCTCGGGGTGTCAATGGCAGTTGCTCGAGCAGCGGCGAATTCCGCCAACATGCACCTTTACGAGTACCTTGGCGGCCCAAATGCGTGCACGTTGCCCGTGCCGTTAATGAACGTGATTAATGGAGGGGCACATGCGGGCAACGCTTTGTCTATCCAGGAGTTTTTTATCATACCAATGGCAGCCGAGACATTTTCTGACGCCCTCAGAATGGGCGTCGAGACTTATCACGAACTCAAGCATGTCTTACAAGCACAGTACGGACAGGGAGCGTCGAACGTGGGAGACGAGGGCGGTTTCGCGCCGGCACTGTCCTCATCTTCTGAGGCACTTGATGCGATCATGACGGCCATCGGCAAAGCAGGCTACGATCGAGAGATGCTCCTCGGCGTGGACTGTGCCGCGTCAGAGTTCTACGACAAGACGACACAAACCTATCTGATGGATGGAAGAAGGCTCTCCCCCGCTGAGCTGAGCGAGTACTACGAGGACTTGGTGGACCGATATCCGGTAATACTCATTGAGGATCCCTTTAACGAGGATGCGTTTGAAGACTTCGCCTATATAACCTCCCAACTCGCCGGCACTACCATCGTCGGTGACGATTTATTCGTGACGAACGTCGACCGACTTTCCAAAGGGATAAAGCTAGAGGCCGCAAACGCTTTGCTCCTGAAGCTGAACCAGATTGGAACAATGTCGGAAGCCTTCGACGCCGCGACCTTAGCATTTCGGAACGGATATTCGGTAGTCGTTAGCCACAGATCGGGAGAGACCGAAGACACGACGATTGCCGACGTTGCAGTTGCATTGGGCTCAGACTTCATCAAAACAGGTGCTCCGGCGCGGAGCGAACGCAATGCAAAGTATAATCAGCTTTTAAGGATTCAAGAATTCCTCGGAGATGCTGCCTCATATCGAGGTCGAAATCTGCAGACTTAATCGACGCCTGTAACACCTCGCAAGGGCTCGGCACACAATATTGCTCGAGGCGCACATCCTGCTAGTGTCAAAGCAGAGCGTCTCTGGGACCTATCGTTTCAGCTGACCTAGTGGCGCTCCAGCAAGTCCGAAGCAATGCAACCTGCCAGGGGTCGTGAGCCACGGGGGCCGTGGCAACACGTCCCGATTCTCGGACAAAAAGCGCAATTAGTCTAAGTACGTGGTATTCTGCGAGAGATGCCCCGAACCGCACGCATCATCAAGTGGAGCTGCTCATCGGCGCCAGCGGTTGTTAGCTAGCGACGAACGATACAGAGACCATATCGAAGGCTACTTGTATACTCAACACTCTTGTCCGAAGTGACAATCTATGCCAAAACTAGCCGCGCTCCTTCTCGCAATCCTGTGTGTGGTGTTTCTTGCAGCATCCTGCGTGACGGCGGCTTTTTGGGCCGGAACGGCGCCGAGCAGCGAGTCATCCGCGCAGACTGTAGTCAACTCGCAGTCGAGTCACTTCACGAAAATGAGCGTCGCCGGCCAAACGGACAAAAACCTAGAACCGACGCCCCGCATAAGCACGACTTCAGGGCTACGCGTGTTGGCATTGCAATCAGCTGCCACTAATAACGCTAGTCAAGTTAGTAACCTTCTGACGGCGAACAATACAACTCGCATCATCGTTCCAATTTCAACAGCCAAAAACGCTTCTAATGCAGGCGCGCAGAATAGCAACGGATTCACGTTTCCAGCCTGGTTATGGATCTGGGGACTGATTCTCATTCTCGTGATTGTTCTCACGTTTCTTTTGCTTCGACTCGTTCGCGAGGGCAACGGCGAACCGCCGGCTAGCAACACGCGACGCCCCGCCGCAACGCAATATCCGTCAGAAACCGGCAGAGTGCCACCGCGACAAATACCGATAGAAGGGACAGAAACTGACACCGAACTGAGAGACAAATCTGGCAGCCGTGCGAAAGATCAGAAGGTGAGGATACCTATAGAGACGCCTGACGAACCGCGAGAGATAGAAGAAAAATCAGGGTGACACGCGATCTGAGACCGAAACAGGGATAGGACGATACCAGGACTTACCGGAATGGAAGCTCCGCCGATCGGTCCCCAGCGTGCCCCACCAATGCTAGTGAGCTACGGGCCGTCCGATGTGTGTGAGCGGTATCGCACCTCGAAGCCGTGACAAGCAAGAAAGTAGTTGTACCGCGAGCGAACGGGGTTACTTGTTGCAACAGAACGTGGAGCGATCAGCTGCGTCTAGCCTGAGCAACAACCGGGGACTTAAGCTTCTTCGCGCCCGTGCCATTGAGGGCTTATCGTACCACCCGTGCACGTAGAGTATCTGCAGAAGCCGTTCTACGCTGTGAATCTCAGATGGGGGTACATCGATTTCGTCTAAAAGAGACAGCATTTCGCTGCGACACACTTCCCATGTTTTTTCTTACGCGGTCATCAAAAAGTAGTTTATTGCACGTGACAAATATGGTCTGGGAAGATGTCGAGAGTCTTCAAGGAAACAGTAGATGGCGCCGCAAAGTACGATTTTGTATCAAGGGCACTCGATCAATTCAGCGATGAAATCGCCTCAGCGTCGTCAATTTTCATCAAACCGAATCTTGTTTCGAAAGAGGCGTACCCGACCACCACCGATCCGCAGCTTCTCGATACGGTCCTACAGTACCTCCCTGACCACGCTATAACAGTAGGAGCTGATCATGCGTTTGATGCCCCCCTAAACGCATTTTTCGATCGAAAGACGCGTGGCGTAACCAAGCATCATCCGCTGAAGCGCGTGTGCGATGATCACGGCGTTGACTGCGTCAATCTTAACAAGGGCCCGTTTGCGAAAAGGCTCAGCGACCGGGGGCTTAGCGTCTCTCTTTCTACAGTCTCGGGGTCGTTCGATTTGAAAATCTCACTGCCTGTGCTAAAAACGCACTCCATTTGCACGCTGACAGGAGCCGTGAAGAACCAATTTGGATTGGTTAGACCGACAGAACGCGTCCGCTTGCACGCTAGCGGGCTTGAATCTGCACAAAAGCATCGCCGAAGCGGCGGTGCTCGAACCGTTCGATATCTTCATAGTCGATGCAGTAGAAACACTCGTCGATGCTCAAGAGCTGCGTTACGGCGGCAGGAAAGCGCATCTCGGCTACGTGCTTGCAGGAACGGATCCCGTAGCAATCGACTGCGCGGGTCTTGAGCTTTTGAGAACGGACGACGAAAGGCTGGCGGGCAAGACCATTGATAACATCCCCTATCTGGCTTTTGCAGAAAGTTATGGGTTAGGAGACAGGCGACACGAATGCGTGAGGCTAACGGGATCTTAGATTTCTTTTGGGTGGAGAAATACCGGCCGCGATCGTTCGAGGAGATTCTGGGCCAACCGGTTGTCAAGATTCAGCTTCGGCGCATTGTCGACACAAAGAACTTGCCGAACCTGCTCTTCTTTGGCCCTCCAGGGACAGGCAAGAGTTCAGCTGCCGAAGTTGTCGCGAGAGAGCTTTTCGGAGACGTGTGGGAGGGTAACTTCACCGAGATCAACGCCTCAGACATCTTTGAACAAGGCCGGAAGTACCTCGAAGCGTCACGCAGCTTAGCGCGTTTTTACGACAAGCGCAAGGGTGTGCTCGATAATTTCAAGCTGATCATGAACCGGCTTGCCGGAATCGCTCCACTAGCTGCGCCGTACCGAATTCTGTTTATAAACGATGCCGAATCCTTGACGCTGGACGCTCAGCAGGCTCTGCGAAGAATAATCGAACGGTACAACCGGACCTGCAAGTTCATCCTAGCTACCGCGCGTCCGTCGCAAATTATCGTACCCATAAGATCGCGCTGTTTGCCGCTGCACTTCACACAGCTACCCGCCGACATGATGGTCGACTTTCTGCGACGAATCTCGACAAAAGAGGGTCACGCGTTGTCAGATGAGTGCAGCCGCTCGGTTGTGGGTCTTACTGAGGGCAGTCTTCGAACAGCGCTGACGCTGCTCCAACTCGTGATAGAAGGCAATTCTTCTGAGGCTCACCCGCTCGACCTGAACATGCTCGCCGAATGCGTGCACCCTAAAGGAGTTTCGGAGCTCTTGCAGCTGGCCTTACAAAACGATGCGCCCAAGGCCAGGCACGTGCTCGATCGTCTGTTGCTCGAGACCGGTCTAAGCGGCGGCGAAATTATCGCTCAAATGCGGATTCAAGCCCGAAACATGTCACTAACTGAAGAGGCACTCGCTGAGCTCCTCGTACTCCTAAGCAACGCGGAGTACGCCCTTCTCGATGCGCTTAACGAGAGAATTCAGCTCGAGGCGCTCATCTATGAAATCGCCTCCTCGGTGCCTACAATCGGCTAGCGCTTCGAATCGGCGCAGTTGACCTTAGAAAGTGCCGTGTCGCGATCCGGCACGCCGACAAACTCCACTTTCTTATCGATAAGTGTAGTTGGAACGCTTCGGATGCTGTACTGGTGAATTAGTTGGAGGCCTTCTGGCGTATAGACCTCAATGTCCTTGTAGTCAAAATCACAGCTCTGGTGCAGTTCCTCCCAGAAGCTTTTCGCCATCGGGCAGACCGGGCAGCCTTTATGAGTAAGCAGTATTACTTCTGTCATTTCGTGCTCCTCCATGTACTACGCGATTACTTGGATATGAAGCTTTCACCGGGGGGCGCGTCGCTGTCGTTAGACCGGCTTGGGCGCGGAACAAGTCAGAAATTTTGGCTGATAACTCGCCTGACGGCTTCCAGCAAGCGCGCGTTTTCCGCCTTTGTCCTAACCGCTATCCGTATATAGTCGTCTCCAGTCAATCGAAACGACTGACAGTCCCGTACCAAGAATCCGCACCGCCTCATCTCACGGGCAAAGTCAGTCGATGAGAGCGACGTGCCTGCGACGTTGACCATAATGAAATTGGCGTCGCTTTCGAGCGGCCGCAGCCCTGGTATTTTTTTGAGTTCACGAGCGAGCCAGCGCCGCTGTGCAGCTATTTTTTCGCGCGAGGCATCAAGATAGGGTTTGCAATCCTTGAGGAGAGCAACCGTGACTCCATCCGCGATAGAGTTGAGGTTCCACGGAACCCGTATGCTGTTTAATACGTTCGCAAGCGCGGGGTTGGTTATGCCGTAGCTGGCGCGGATGCCAGGGATTGCGAACGACTTAGTGAGAGATCTAAGGACAAACGCTTCGTCGAGACTCTCAGTCGCGACGCTTTGTCGCGGGTCGGATAGTTCGATGAAGACTTCATCAACGAGCAGGAAGGCGTTTGTCGCGTGACACTTAAGCGCGATATCGGTTACCGTCTCCCTTGCAAGCACTTTGCCGGTGGGGTTGTTCGGATTGCACAAGAATACCATTCGGACGTCTTCCTCAGCCAAAGCGCCGAAAAGGTCTCGCTTGAATGCCTGCTCATCCCACGCAGGCACTATTAAGGGCTCAGCGCCGCTTAAACGGCACGCGAGCTCGTATTCACCAAAGGTTGGAGCGGGAACTATCACTTTGTCGCCTTTTTGAAGAAGCGCCCACGCACAGAACCGTATCAGTTCAGCGGAACCGTTGCCTGGAACTATCGCTTCAGACGGCACCGCGAGGTATTCGCCGACGGCCTCTCTGAAACGCCTGTACGTGTGATCGGGGTAGTGATAGGCTCCTTTAAGGGCTTCCTTGACCGCAGACTTGGTGCGCGGGTGCAAGTATGGGTTGAAACTTGCACTGAAATCGAGCACGTTCGGCATTGCTTCTGAGGCTTCTATAATTCTACCGCCGTGTTCACAGGGCTTGAAATCCTTTAGATCGTCTCGCACGGAAACTCGCATGGTCAAAAGCGGTTACACCTGTGATCGGGTAAGGAACGGCATGAGCTGCTTTCCGAAGAGGATATTCAGCCGCCCCTGTAGAGCAGATTTCTCGTCATAATGCTGTGCGTGGTCTGCCTTCACCCCGGCCCCGCAGACCGCTATGGGTACCTCAGTGGTCATGTGATCGTGTGTCACGCATGAAGATCCGTGATCTGAGAGGAGGGCAAAGCGGGTTTTTGCGATGTCCGTATGTTCGAGCAAAAGGCCAACCATCGCATCAATCTTCTCAATTATGATCAGTTTTCCTTCGACGTTGCCATCGTGACTGGCTTCATCAGTCCCTTCGACGTGAATCAGAATTATATCGTAGTTACCGAGGTTTTCGAGCGCAATTTTGCCTTTTGCTGCCGTGTCCGTATCGTATTCGCCAGTCGCGCCCGGTACGTCGACAATATCCATGCCGGAGTATTTGCACACGCCCTTTATGACCGGCGCGGCTGCGACGCACAGGCCCTTGCCATACTTCCTCATGGTTGGATTCATCCTCTCTATTTGTCCTACAGCCCATGGCATGACGACGTTGGCCGGTGGCTTCTGGTCGGTGAGACGCCGCAAATTAAGCGGGTGCCGCTTCAAGACCTCGTTGGTTTTCACCATAAACTCGTTGATCGTTTCTGCCGTGTGGAGCGCTTGGGAAGTTCCGTTCGCTGCCCGTGCCCATATCTGTCTGCCAACGCCATATTGGGTCGGCAAGCTTACGTCAACACTAAAATCGTCGTCGCGTAGCACGAGAGCGCCTTTAAAGCCCAGAGTTTGCCTAAAATCGAAAGAGACGGCGTCGAGTTCCACCATGTCATTGACGGCGTGCTCGAGCTGCTTGGCTTCATCTCTGATCCGCCCGGCCCTGCCGTCAACGAGCACGAATTGGTTATCTATGGTGGCGAGGTTCACCCGGAAGCCCACGTCTGTGGGGCCGAGGGTCAAGCCCGCCCCAAGCGCCTCATACGCCCCACGGTTTGAAGAAGACAGGTTCACGTCTTGGCCGAGCATCGCCAAGTGGGCCGCGTCACTGTCAACCTTGATGCCAGGCCTTATCGCGTAGAATTGACCTATCGAACCCGAACGCACGACGTCATCCATGTGTGGCGTCTCTGCATACTCGAGCGGAGTCTGGCCTCGGAGCGCCTCCAGCGGCTCATCTGCCATCCCATCTCCGACAATAATGATCAGTTTCACATCTAACGGAAGGCAAAAATCAAACAAATACTTTTGCATCAAGACAGTGACCACTGCACGGTCGTTTCTAGCTTTTTTAGCCCCGAAGCCGAGCAGTTAGCGTCTTGGAATCTGCGCTGATACTCACGTCAATAATGGTCCGATGCAAAAAAAGAGGTGGTCCCGTGAAAATTGGCGCAAGCAAAGTGCAGGCTATCGACATCGAGTCGGTACCTGCACCAGCTTTCTGAAAAAGCGATTATGTTCGAACCAGCCGATCGATTAAAGTGATGGTATTCCATACTGTTAGGTGCTGCGCGACGGTGCGCACGGGGCTTGAGGCGCCGTGAGCCAAAGAGGCGGGGGGGTTTATGCTTGAGTCACTGGTTCGGCAACTGAAAAGCAACGATCCAGCAGTCCGGACGAAAGCAGCCACGACCCTTGGAAATAGCGGTGAAAAAAGCGCAGTATCGTTTCTTGTAAGAGCGCTTGTCGATGAAAATAGGCACGTTCGCCGAGCCGCTTCTGCAGGCCTTGGACAAGTGTGGACGGATGTGGCTGTGACGCCCTTGTGCACGGCTCTAAACGATACGGACTGGTTTGTCCGATGGAATGCTGCACTGGCCCTAGGACTGATATGCGATCCACGAGCCGTCGATCCCCTCAGCGGGGCTTTGCACGACGCGAACAGGTACGTGCGTCGAAACGCAGCCGAAGCTCTTGGAAACATCAAAAACAAGAGCGCGACCGGCCGGCTTATTGAGTCGCTGCAGGATCCAGACGTAGACGTCAGGTGGAACGCGGCTGACGCGCTCGGAAAACTGCGAGACCAGAACGCAACTGATCCTCTCATTCACGCATTGAGTGACCCGGACGAATTTGTGCGAGAGCGTGCCGCGAACGCGCTCGGCAAAATAAGAGATGTAAGCGCAGCGGCTGCCGTGCAAGCCGCGCTCAATGACAGCCACGAAGACGTTCGAAAAACTGCGGCGGAAGCGCTCGAAAAAATCGAGCTAAGAGACGCCCGATCGTTGCCGGGGTTAGGCGCTATAACCGAGTCAATGGTGCGAGATCGGTGCACGCTAAAGACCTGCAACGTTTTTAAATATGATTACGCTGTCACTACAACAGGAAGCATGGCAGACACTCTGAGCACAATGGGAGAAGTGGACCGCGCCGTCGCAGCTATCAAGCAAATAAAAGAGCGGACCGCGAAGTTGCCGCCAGTACTCGTAGAAGCTTACAGAGAGACTCTTGAATCGGCTAGCAGCGCAATCGTCCGTCGATTCTTTGAAGGTCTCGCGAATCAATGCCCCGACGCGTTGGAATACTTCATAGACGTAGACAAACAAAAAAAAGCCGACGACGAGAAGCAAACCAAACTCGATACCATCTCATAAGAAGCTTAAACTGCGTCGGCGTTGTCAAGCACGAGGCGCGCTAGATAAATGACCTTTTTTCAGTTGGGCGGCTTTTTGCACGGAACCCCGTCAGCATCAACAAGGCGAGCACTTCGCTCTCGGCGTGGCGACACGTTCTCGGCCGATCCTTAGGAAACGCCGTAGCCAGAGGCGTTCCGATGCACTCGCCTAGACGCGAACAGTCTGGCTACGCAATGAGGCCTTGACCCTTAACGTGCATCTAAGCTGGAGTAATCTGTCATTGTGTCAATCAAGCCGATGGCGAAAAGAGATTTCGAAACTTGCAAAGTTGCCTTTTTCCGTTATTTTTTTAATCATCTATGATTGAAAGGACAATGAAAAAGGTAAATAACGGCTTTTTGCGATATTTTGGAGATGCGAAAAAGGTAAAACTCTTTAATAATGAAATCGATATTTTCCGCTTTTGATCACCCTGACCGTATTTATCGTACTACGACCACTTATGCTGGCAAGGAAGAAGAATGACATCGGTGGCGGTTGAGGGAGCATACGCACGCCTCGGCGATTTCAGACTGCAGGATATCAGCGTCCGCGTCGAAAGTGGTGAATTCTTTGTCATTCTTGGTCCCAGTGGCGCTGGGAAAACGGTCTTGCTCGATCTGATCGCAGGATTCATTTATCCACGACAGGGGCGGGTGCTCCTCGACGGAACAGACATATCTTTTTTACCGACAGAGAGGCGGCATATCGGCTACATGTTCCAAAACTATGCTCTGTTCCCAAACATGAGCGTGTACAAGAACATCCAGTTCGGTCTGAGGTATACAAAGCTGGCCGATTACGGACGAAGAATCGAGGATATCATGGAACTGGTGGGGATTGCTAAGCTCAGAGACCGAACCCCTACCACGCTGAGCGGTGGAGAGCAGCAACGAGTGGCTCTCGCTCGATCCTTGATTCTTGAGCCGAGCGTTCTCCTTCTCGATGAGCCCCTGAGCGCTCTCGACAGTAGGTCACGAGATTTGCTTCGCGAAGAACTGCGAGATGTGATTGACCGGTTTGAGATTACGGCCGTGTTCGTGACCCATGACCAGACAGAAGCCCGGTTGCTGGCAGACCGGCTCGGGGTCATGTATGATGGCCGGCTCATACAAACCGGTTCGGTGCATGAAGTCTTTGATAAACCGGACGATAAACGGGTTGCCTCGTTTGTTGGGATGGAGAACCTTTTTGAAGGTACCGTTGTTGCTCAGAAAGACGGAATTATTACGGCCGATATAGGCAATGCCACTATTGAAGCCGTCGCAAACAATGAAAGAGGCGACAGGGTATTCTTAGGAATCAGACCGGAAAACGTTACCGTGATGCTCGAACAAGTTGTCAGCAGCGCGCGGAATACTTTCAACGGCACAGTCAAGCAGATATTCTACCTTGGACCTATCAACAAGGTGATCATCGACTGTGGGTTTATGCTGGCTGCGTACGTCACGAACATCTCCACAGAAACGCTCAGACTCGATCGGGGCAGCGAGGTCAGCGTCGCTTTCAAAGCGACGGGGGTAAACGTGATCAGCGAAGGACAGCGGAGTCGCAAAACTATGCCACGATAATGGAAGGAGCAGATGCACTCCAGTCATGCAAATAACAGAAGGCGGTCGCAGGCGGGTCGCATACGTGGTCTGGCTCGACAATCAAGTGAAACCCCCGCAGAATCACTCGTCGGTTTCCTCGAACCGCTAGTTCCTGCACCCGCGGCTTGCGGAGAGAATACCCTTTTTGGACTCCTGATGCCAAAGTTACAACGATAGCAGCCGATCGCGATAGCGCTGTAACTGCTCTTCGCGCTCATCAGAAGAGAGCGATGGGACGCCATACGCAACAAACGGTGGCAAGACTTCGACGCCAGCCGTCCGGAACATGTTGCGAGCGAAGGTGAGCAGGACGTTAATATCCCTCGCTGGTCCTTCCGGAGCGTACATCGCAGCACCGTCCCCTGTTGTGCATGCTAACAGCGCCTTCTTGCCCGAAAGGAGCGGGTCGTAGGTCGCGAAGTTTACCGCTATACCATTGGCCAAAACGCGGTCGCACCACCCCTTCAAAATCGCCGGGAAAGACTGCCACCAGAGAGGAAATTGGAAAATGATGAGATTGGCCCAGTCAACTTTCTCAATTTCCTTCGTGATATCGTCAGCGAAGGTTCCTCTCATAGCAGCGTGGTACTGTTCGTTGGTCAGATCGAAGAAATTCGGATTTTGTCGCTCTTTGAAATCGTGCTCATCCAGCGTTGCCTTAAAATTCGTGGCATAAAGATCTGAGACCTGTACTGCGTGCCCCGCCTCGGTTAGAGCGTCGACGGCAGCTTCTCGCATTGCTGCATTAAATGAGCGCGGATTTGGGTGCGCATAGACGATAAGTACGTTCATTCTTTTACCAGCTCCTCGCATGACTTAGCCTTATAACGGACTTGATTTTGCATAATATATATAAAAAGACTTAGCACTTATTGTGGGGCTGGAGCCCCTTTCATTTACGCTTTGCGGAGATCCTCCCCGAAAATAAAAGGTCAGACGTTAAGATGGACGAAATGGACGGCTTCGTTACAGAGCAAAGTTGACGCGGGCGTGTGTAGTCGATATCGGGATTATCTGCGTCAGAGACGGCACAAATAGAAAGATAACAGTGCCTGTACTCAACACTTATAACTAAATTCCCAGACTGACGCAGGGGTTACTAAAGGGAAGACTCAACCGATACAGGCATTTGTTTGTTCTATTACCTAGTTAATGGGTTGAGTTTTGGAATAAAAAAGCTCAGCGTTAGTGACGTGTGCAGTCATCTTCGCATTACTGCTTGCAACATCCGACTGGCAGTGCACGTCGCACCTGTAATCAAACCAGACGCTTGCAACGATCACCCACAGCTGCAAAAACAGTAAGCGTTGGCGTTTACAAAAATGGTGCAACCACGCGAGATGACGACGAGCTCGGTTAGGAGCGCGCAAAGAACAACCAGTACAAGTTTTTTCGCATTCTTAGCTGGTCTTCTTTATTCATGGTCAGCATTTATGAGGGAACGCCTTTCCGTGTGGCTACAAGTGCTTCACGACATTGAACCGCGCATGTTCAACGTCGCTAAGCTGGTGAAATAAGCAACGATTTTGCTTCTCGCTGCTTTGTACACATGAGAGTGATTATACTTAAGCGTTATTACTAATTAGTCACAACGCTTTTATAACACAAATCACATGGTAGCTTGAGGCTTGGGATCCCCCAAACCTTATCTCCCAGATTTGTTGAAGAAGCAGCGGCATATGCACAGCGTGCGCATATGTCATCTTCTTTGCCTAGCGATCGTTGGCTATATGAATTATGCTTTGTATTTGATTATGCATCTTTTCCTGAGCAATTGTTTTCAAGAGAGGTAACCGCGAAAGAAGATGGCCAAAGCAGTGCAAGGACAAATGATAAGAACCAACAGGTTCAGCTGTAAAAGGTGATACAAAATGCCTGTTAGCATACGTAATCAATTTCCCGGTACAGTCAAAGAAGTAAAGTTAGGCACTGTAATGGCCGAGATCATCGTGCAAGATGGTGGTGGCAATCAGTTCATTTCAGTTATCACTAAAGATGCCGCAGAGGACCTCGCACTCAAAGCCGGCGATGAAGTGACTGTGCTGGTGAAATCAACATCGGTCATGATTCAAAAATAATATTGAACCCTGAAAAACTGACTTGACCTTCGTGCTAAGGAGAACGAGATACTCCGGATCCCCTAAACGAGATACGAAGCACATTTCGTCTAATCATATGCTCCAACCGCCACAGCTCACACGAGAACAAGTGGTGCTGATGAATCACCAGGAGGGTCGCTTGTAGCTGTGCAGAAGATGTTGATCTACGGCGAATGGGTTCCTGCGGCGGCAGGCCGTTCCATTAGCGTCTATAACCCGGCTACCGGCGAGGCTGTAGACGAGATTCCCGCAGCATCGGCTGAAGACGTAGCCACCGCCATTGGGGCAGCGTACTCCGCCTTTCCTGCTTGGGCGCACACGCCTGCTGTAAAGCGTGCCGAGCTGCTCGACAGGTCACGCGGTTTATTGCTGTCCCGTAAGGAAGAAATTGCGCGGTCCATTACAGAAGAATGCGGAAAACCGTTGCGCCAATCACGTTCAGAAATCAACGTTGCAGCTGATTTTATCCGTTGGTACGCTGAAGAAGGAAGACGCTCGTATGGTGAATGGATTCCCGATCCTTTACCAGATCGACGTTTGCTGACCATTCGACAACCGATAGGGGTCGCTGCAATCATCACTCCTTGGAATTTTCCTGCCTATATGGTTGCGAGAACGGCCACAGCAGCCTTGGCCGCAGGCTGCACAGTCGTCATAAAGCCAGCCAGACAAACCCCCCTCACAGCATTTGCTCTGGCTCGTGCGTTTAACGACGGAGGAATACCTCCAGGTGTCGTGAACGTAGTCACCGGCGACGCAAGTGTCATTGGACAAGCGTTTCTCGAGGATCAACGCGTGAGAAAGATCTCCTTTGCAGGTTCGCCCGATGTGGGCAAACTACTGATGCGGGGAGCGGCGAATCACGTCAAGAGAGTTTCATTAGAGCTGGGAGGTCACGCGGCCTTTATCATTATGAGTGATGCAGCTCTTGATCGAGCTATCGACGGTTTGATGTCGGCCAAATTCCAAAATGCGGGCCAAACGTGCATAGCTCCCAACCACGTCTATGTACACTCGAGCTTGCTTGAAACCTTCTTGAAGCTGTTAGCTTCCCGCGTCGAGAGACTCAAGGTAGGCAACGGTCTCGATCCTGAGACCGATGTAGGCCCCCTCATTAATCAAGACGCACTTGAAAAAGTGAGCAGCCACGTCAACGATGCGATTGATCACGGAGCACGCCTGCTAATGGGGGGACATCAACTCACCGCGGATGACCAAGCAAAGGGCAACTTCTATGCACCGACCATATTAGCGGACGTAGCCCCACAAATGCGCATAACGCGCGAAGAAACCTTTGGACCGGTCATTGCGGTGACCACTTTTGAATCCGATGACGAAGCAATCGACCGTGCGAACAGCACGCAATACGGACTGGCAGCTTATATCTACACACACGATTTGAGCAAAGCAATTCGAATTGCAGAGCGACTCGATGTCGGAATGGTTGGAGTGAATGATACGCGAATCGCAGCCGTTGAAGCTCCGTTTGGAGGGGTAAAACTGAGTGGCATTGGTCGCGAAGGCGGTCGTGAAGGATTAGCAGCTTTCACGGAAACTAAGCAGTTAGCGTTTCGGATTGAACCTGCGTAGTGTTAGATTTTTAAACGTGAACAAGTATCTAGAGTCGAAGCCGGCAAGCTAAAGTCGGGCAGACTCTTTGATAGCGATGACGAATGCGAGCACCCTCGGGGACCGCTTGAGGATGGTTGCAGGATCTCTGGATACTTTGGGGTATCTAGAGGGCATTACCGCTTTAACCAGCACCTTTTAGGCCTTTTTTCCGGAACCGGCCGAAGCCTGCCCTTCTACGGGTAAACGCACAGATATTTTTGGCGCAATCATTGCCAAATTCGCATAGCTTAAAGGACTGACGCAACTCTTTTTAGATCCCGCCCGGCAACGCGGAGCGTCGTGCTTTGTCTCTTAATTCCTTACACGTCTTTCTAAGCTGCTCCGCTTTTTCATATTCGTTGAGGGCTATCAATTTCGCTGCCAAGGCTTCACCCGCTTTGGCCGCAGCCAAGTTGTCGCTCTTCTCGTCATTCAAGAAGAGTCCAATCTCTTCATTGCTGAGGAACGACTCCTTCTTGTTGGTATCACCGATAAGAAGACGGACTTTAGCCAGCCGCACTTTAGTCAGCCTTGAATCTGCCGAATTTCGATTATAAGGCCTCGTCATGCTTATTTGAGCATTTCCTCACTATTTACAGGTCGATGAAATATGCGTTCGAGCATACCAAAAAGCTCATTAAAAGCCCCCACATCGCCACTCGACTCATCAATATTACCCACAGGCCGTTTTAGTCAGTTTTTTGAGCTTCTGCGTAGAGGAATTTTTATCAAAGGTGGTACTCGGTCACGAACCGAACAGGCGTCAGAAGCGCTAACCAGTCGAACAGCCGGTCTTGACCGCCTTAGTGCTGGCCGATCCTAGGGTACTTGAAACTTCGTTGTATACTGTTCTGATCTATATAAGGCAGGCATCCTTCGTTTTGACTCTGCTCACCTCAATTGATCGCACTGTAGCTAAAAAAGAGGCACCGCACCGCACGCTGCGGCCGGTGCAATCAGGACGTGCTGCCCCGAGCTTACTGCGAAGGCTTCATTCAGGGACTTTTTTTACTGGTCAGGTCGCAACAGCAGTAGTTGCGCTCTGCGATGCTGCTGATGATACGGCAGCAGTGGTCGTGTTCTGCGAAGTCGGTGAAATCATGAAACCGTAGCTCGACAAGATTGCCTGTCCTGCAGGCGAGGTGACATAGTTGACGAAATTCTGCGCGTCTTGAGCGTTCGGCGAAGCGCTTAGCACCCCAATGTAGTAGGTAGCAAGGACGTTAACACTGTCAGGAATTGTGATAACCTGCACTTTACTCTGGTATGCAGGTGGAACTTGGGATTTGTATACGATACCCGCATCAGCCTCTCCAAGCGCGACTTTAACTACGACGTCGTTGACCTGCGATTCCGTTGACACAACGTTTGACATGACGCTTTTCGCGAAGCCGGAACCGTACGTCGTGTTATTAGACGCTTTTGCGAGCATTTGCAGCGTGTAATTCCCGACGGGGACAGAACTGTTCGCGATATCGAGTTTTATTCCCGGCTTTGCGAGATCGGCCAGACTGGTGATGCTTGCGGGGTTCGCTGTCGGAACGATAATGGCTAACTTGTTATATGCGAAAGTGGTAACGCTTGAGTTGTTCATCAACCCTGCATTCTGCACATTCTGCATTTGCGCTAGATTGGCAGACGCGAAAACATCCGCAGTGCCCCCCTGAATTAGTTGGGTTGCCAAAACGTCACTACCAGCAAAGTTAAAGCTGACGTTGACGCCAGTGTTATTAGCTGTAAATGCCGCACCTGTCTGATTAAAGCAGTCAGTGAGCGAGTCTGCAGCATCGACCTTGAGCGTCGTGCTCGTAGTCGTAGTCGTGCAGCCACTCATGCTGACGACGAGCACGCTTACGAGTGCGCAAAGCACTACCGGTATAATCTTCTTCTTAATCATCTGTATCCTCCCTTGTTAGTCATCCGTATCCTCCGTAACTAGCACTTGCAAGCTAGCTTTGAGTTTGTTGGAAATGGGTTTATAGCATCGCCCCGGCTGTGTTGACGGCCACAAGAGTGATGCACCAGCCATTTCCCACTTAACCGGAGTTATAATGCTTTCGCAGATACTTAAACGTTATGAATAGTCAATCATAACGCTTTACGACCCACTTCAATCAAATTTAACGCGCTGTTTTCTGAACGAAGCTCAAAAGGGCAGTTTCTTATCAAATCGCCTTTGGAAACAACTGGCCATAGATTTTTATAGCAATAAGCTGTTCGTCTGTAATTAGCTGGGAATTTGAAGCTGGAAGTTCTTGTGCAGTCTGTTCGCTTCGTAGACGTGTGGCCTCCAGCACGAAGAACGCAAAACTCCTAGAGAGTCGAAAGTGCGGCTGATCATCTAGAAATCCTCGTGCGAGAGAGATTTATGCAGTCTTTAAGAGGGCCCCGCAGCAAGTTTTCGTCTTCCCGCACTGCAATGGCCCAATTGACGGGGACGCTTAGTAGAACTATTGTGTTCCTGATCTTTTTTTTAGCATTTGTGGTAGTCGTAACATTTGTCGGCCTGCCTCTCGTGGCGCTCTTTGCGTACGGGACTCTCTCCGGCTTTCTTAACTCCCTCTCGTCCCCAGTGCTAGTGCAGGCCCTCCAGCTAAGCTTGGTGACTACACTGACGACTCTACTGCTTGTCATCACATTTGGTACCCCGGTAGCTTACTTTAACGCGCGCCACAGCTACCACGGCAAGAGAATAATAGAGACGCTAATCGATCTTCCAATTGTCCTGCCTCCTGCGGTGGCAGGTATCGCGCTCTTACTGGCATTTGGCCGACAAGGATTGCTTGGTCAGTACTTCAACATCCTGGGAATCAACATCGCCTTTACGACAGCCGCTGTAATACTAGCGCAAACTTTTGTATCGTCTCCTTTCTATATCCGGCAAGCAACAACGAGTTTTGAAGACGTCGACCCCGACTACGAACGGGCGGCCCGTACACTAGGCGCGTCAGGTGCAGGAACCTTTTTCCGTGTGACGGTGCCGATCGCACTGAACGGCCTGGTTTCCGGAGCACTCATGACGTGGGCACGCGCTCTCGGAGAATTTGGCGCAACTATCATATTTGCAGGCAATTTTCAGGGCGTAACCCAAACAATGCCTCTTGCCATATATTCTGAGCTCGACATTAGCTTGGATACCGCGGTTTACCTCGGAGTCATTCTCGTCCTAATATCATTTGCGGTTATCGTCACCGTCAAAGTACTCACCTTGAGGGAGAAAGGCGCTGCCAAAGATGAAAAATCCATTCTCGACCGAGGCCCGCCACCAGCTGATAGTTAGTGTGCGTATTTGGGCGAGAACACAGAGCCTCACGAACGGCTCTTTGAATATTCGACGTCTGCTTAATAACATTGCTTAACGGAACGCTTAAGCAGACCTTTCGAAGTAATTCGCTCCGGCGCACGCAATGCACATGCCATTTTCAGCCAAATAATCCGGCACCATCTCTTTGCATACGGGACATTGCACGGCCTGCCATTTCGCCTTTTGCGGGACCGAGACTTTGACCCGCTCCCAGGAGAAAATATCTCGCCCGGCCTGCAGAATCTCGTCATAAACCCGGTCTCTTTCAGTAACGTGATTGTAACGTGGATCGTTCGTATACCAGAGATTAAGCATTGGATACCGCCGGATCTTCGTTGCGTCAACATAAACGCGTATCCCATCGGCACGCTCTTCGGTAGAACCTCTGTTTAACGTAATAGAGAACTTACCGGTTTCTATTATGCGTAGCCGACTATTGCCCATAGTGGCGCTGGTAACGACTTGCACGGCATCGGGCGCACATTTCGGTGTCTCAGCAACCGCGTATAACTTCTCATTTGGATTCGCCCCCAGTTTTTCAAAAGCCAAATCGACCATAAACACGCCAATAAGCAATCCAGGGGGAGCAAAACCGTGAAAAGACACGCACCGCCGTATGTATTCCTTAATTCTTTCTTCCGTCCCGTAATTGTCCATCAACGTTTCAAGTTTGTCAACTGGAATACCCATGGTGGATCCTCGCCTGATTACACGCAAATACGATGTTTTCCGTTGATTATAACGATACTTATATATTTTCCGTTGCCAACATATAAACAGAGTGGTATTATAATAAAGCAATATCGCTAACGGCGCAAAGGTTCGCAGTGTCTACCACACTCTCGAGTCGAAAAAAAGTCGGTTTCTCGTCTTTCATTCATAACCAGAAGAGTACAATCTGGCGGTAGAATTGCGAATTGAGGTGCAAATATGAGTTCTGAAGCACAAGAAGGCCAAACTAGCAATAAAATTACCTGTACGGACGTAACGTGCCCTGTGTGCGGTTTAACCTGCGACGACATAGAAGTCGAAGTCGATGATGTCTCAGTCGTCACGCGGAATGCCTGCATCATGGGCGACGCGAAGTTCAAAGAGCTTCGAAGCAGCCATCGAATTACCGCTCCGCTGATCAACGGGAAAGAAGCACCGTGGAGCGATGCAATCGACAAAGCTGCTGAGATTTTCGTAAACGCGAAACGACCGTTCTTTTTTATCGGCAGCGAAACGGCCACTGAGGCTATGTCTGTCGGCATCGAGATCGCAGAGATGCTTGGCGGACTGGTCGACGGCAACGCCACGATTTGCCACGGACCAACGGTCATGGCCATCCAAGATGTCGGCCAGGTCGGCTGCACCCTCGGCGAGACCCGCAACAGAGCGGACCTCGACA
>Ga0224517_1000007_pt1 | contig 97384 bp, 101 predicted proteins | sample IRFST100metaG_FD_179886 | JGI IMG/M metagenome (GOLD analysis project Ga0224517, IMG submission 179886)
TCATAACACCTCAAGATGCCACTCACATAGGCATCATCGAAGAAGTTGCTGAAACCGTTGCAGCGTTTGATGTGCGCGTCAGGCAGGCCGTCACTGATGATCCTTACTTTATTGATGAGCCCAAGCTGACGATTATCTGCGACACGCGCGTTCCCGGTTCGCTTGTTGACAAGCTCCTACAACTTGCAAGCGTCAAAGGCGTTTCGATCTTCTAAAATAGGCGCTCTTTCGAATGGCTGAGCGGGTCACAGCAGCGGCTAGCGAGCATTTCGGGCGCCTCTGACGCATGCCAGCTCTGATTCCAAGTAAGGGCCGATTTGCGGGACAAGGCCTGGTGCGTCCGTCCCTTTCTTACAGACGATAGAGTGCTCCAAAATGCCGAGCCTTTCGATCGCGTAGACATCTCGTGCGTGGCCACTCCGTTTCAGAGCCGCGTGGATCTGCGCGCGCGTAGCATTGTTGACATTTATCCGGTCGGTCCCTTTTCTCCACCGCCACAAAGCGTCGATTTGGTTTTTCGTAAACTCTGCATCAAATTCTCCTACTAGTCGAACCTGCAGAGGCAAACAATGAATCAGGCCAAATCTTGAGGCGATCTGTTCAACAGTGCCACGCCCGAACGGTTCAAGCCGGACCAAGGGCACCAAAACACGTTTACAGCCTGTGTCGAGGGCAATGCCATTATCGTTGATCCCCGCTAGCCAAGCACGTGCGATATCGCCCGGTTGGGGGTCGCGCAACTCGCCATATTGCTTCACCAGTAAGTCTCCGGCAACCTGTTCTTGACTCCCGGTGATAGTCACCGAGATCCACGAGGTAAGCGTGAGCGAGTATATGACGCGCAATCCATTTAAGTCGTTGCGCAGCATCGCGTCGAACGATTGGGCTGCCTTGCCTGCGTTGCCGCAGACGAGCTGCATAAGATGAATCGTTCTCATAATCGCTGCTTCGCACGCGTTGCGGGGACAGACCGTTTGGCGCTGCCAAAAACTTCGTCGTGAAGACTTCTTATGCGAATTGCAGCTGGATTTCCGTTGAGCTTAGCGTGGAAATCAGCTTCTGCCTTGTCAATGGTGACCCTCTGTGTTCCTTCTATGAGGTTGTCGGCGGCAGCGACGATTTTTTCCTCGAGGGTCTCGGGGATGTAGTTTCCAGGGGGGAGACGCAAGCGTACAGCTTCTTTCTCTGTTATTCCAGCACCGACGTGTTTTTCAGCGATGTTCGCGACGCGTTCGTCGACTCCGAAGCTCCGCAACAGCTTTCCACCTACAATGCCGTGCTCAATGCCGTGAGTCTTGCATCTGCCGATGTCATGCAAAAGCCCACCAATCTGGACAAGCGCCACATCCGCATCCGCCAGAGATTCGGCAACTTCGACCGCGTACTTAGAGACAGCCTCTACGTGTCGTATGAGTCCATCGCTGCAGCCGCTTTCCTCGAGAAGTTGAAGCGCTCTGTCGTACGAGGGGAGGCTACTCGAAGGCACGTCTCAGCTCTTCCAGCTTTCTTCCTACGGCATCGACTAGAACAGAGTTATCTTGATGATCAAGCCCCGCATGACAAACGGGGCAGACAAAATCATAGTCGCTTGCTGTCTCAAATAAAAAACGACCACAGCCGTTCTCGCACGTGTAGCAAACGTTCTGTCCTTCAAAGTCTAAACGCGTATCAAGTCTCCTAATAAGCTTCTGTGCCTCTTCGTCCATGTTGCGCGAAATGTCGCTCAAATCAACTTTCCACAAGTACGTAAGCCACCCACTGTCCTTGTCCCGCTCACGTCGGTAGTTTGCTAATCGGTTTTCATAAAGGATGTACAGGGTCCGCCTTACCATGTTAAGGTTTGAACCCGTCTCTTCAGCTATTTTTTCGTCGGTCAACTCGTTGATGGACGCACGCTCAATCATTTCCAAGCCGTCATCTCCGACAAGATTCTTCAAATAGCCTCGAACCGCAAGATCGTTAACCATCACATTATTTTTGTGCGTTAAGGTGTCTTATACCTACTTATGGTGTGTATTCATGCCAGAGGGGACCACCATAGTGCCACTCAGCTCTGGTAGGCCTCTTTTGCAGCTTCTATGTAATACGCAGCATTGTTGAACGCAGAATCTCTTGACTTACCATATCCGATAGCCGAGATGATCGGCTTCGCGCGCTCGATATAAGCTCCTTTTTGGGGGATATCCATGTAATGCGCTCGGTTGCATGCTTTCGTGACTTGCAAATCTTGCTCCGCGAAACAGATCATGCGGCATGAGAATCTCCGATACTTTGCAATGGAGATCAGTTCGCCCTGGCAGCTTTTAATGTGAGCCTCGACCAGGTTGACGCCGAGTGACCCCTCGATCGTGTCGAGAGTTCCTTGAAATCTAGGATTGATCTCAATTACGACCGGGCCCCTTGGACCGATGATGAAATCAATCCCATTCGTACCAACCAAGCCCAGATCGACTGCTAGCGAGTTCGAAATGCTTTCGATTTCCTTCGCATAACTCGTTTTAAGCGGAGTCAAACTACCACAGAAGCTGAAGCGCCGCATCGGGCCAAGACTCCTCAGTCCGATAAGCTGTTCGTTTATTGCGACGGTGACCGCCTCTGTGCCGGTAGACAACACCGAAGAGCTAGCATCTATCCCGCGAACGTATTCCTCAACGAGGAAGTCATCCCCCCACCCATTCTCGTGATACTGTTCAATGCTCCTCCGGAGTTGCTCTTCATCTTTGACTAGAACGTTCTTAAATCCACCCGCACCTCGCTTCGGTTTCAGAATGACGGGAAATGGCAGATTTTCTTCTAACCCATAATGCTTAGGAACTGGATAGCCTAAGGATTGGAGCTTGTCCCTCATACGACCTTTGTCATTAACGAGGCTCGACAGCGATGGAGGATTTCCAGCCGTGCGCGGGATTTCAAGTGTCTCAAAACCTGCGGCTAGTATTGCGTGGTCGTAGTCCAAGCCTCCCACGAGCGCTTTTACGCCAGCATGGTCGGAGTCGGAGATTATTCCAGGGAACTCGTCTCTTATGAAACGCGTTACGTCACCGCATCTGATCAAGTCACGATCTTTGTAATGGCTTACGGACTCGACATAGTATCCTGCTCGCTTTGCGGAGCATATTATATGCCTTGTGTTGTATCCTATGACAAGGATCCGCTGGTCTCCACCGCTTCGACCGGCAGTGCTAGTTGATCTACTCAGAACGCTTAACACCTGCCTTGTTACTCGTGTTACCGATGATCTTCATTTTCCCTTCGAAATCCGCGTTGAGCTCCTGCCCCCCTTGGAGGTGATCAAGAAAGACGCTTAAGGCTGCTATCTCCGAGTGTGGTTGATTCGTGACTGCTACGTTGTAATCCGCGAGTCGGTAGAGGTCTGGGGGTACCTTTTCCGCGCCTACGACGACCATAAGCTTCTCGCTTTCGAGTTGGCCGATCGCGTTTGGAAGGTTCTCTCCGTACATGGTCAGGTGCACGACCGTGCCCATTTCTCGCTTCCATTTTATGATCTCTCGCCTCCAGTTGGCGTTATCGCGAATCCAGAAGTTCCCCCCCCAACGTTGCACTACATCGCGTATTGTTGAAACGACAGAGCGGTCTGAAGCTGCGAGAAGCATTCCTTGGGCCCCTAATGCTCTGGCACACAGACCCACGTGCGTGGTGACGCGTCGATCGCGATCGATGCGATGACCCATTCTCAAAACCACAATTTCCATAGCTGTTTGCGTACCCCGCGCTTATCGGGGGGCACAGTCTTAATAATTGGTGTATCGTACATAAAGATAGCAGTGCTCAGTTTGAAGACGAGCGTGAAGCTGATTTTACATCACAAGAAAGCTATTGCTGCCGTCTGGATCCTGCTGATTCTTTTTCCAAACACGATGATCTTGCTCGCAGACGTCTACCCCTTCTATGAGATGCCGACCAAGCCTACAAACCATGTGAAACTCGTTGCAGCGTCGCTCCCGAGAAATAGGAGCGCAATCGAGCAATATGTCGACGCTCACGTTCAGTGCGCATATGATTTTCAAGTCTTCGGGGCCGTGCGGTACCTCCCACGCCGAGCGACGTGCTAAAATCGCAACAAGGAGACTGTAAGTCGAAAGCGGTCTCCAGGGCAAGCTTTTTTGAAGCGAAAGGTATTCCTTTCACGTTAATGGTTTCGCCTGTCCGTGTCTAGGTCGGCTGCAGCGGCAAGCCGCTAACCAACTTTAGTGAACACTACGAAACCTCAAGTTGCCTTCGTTGACGACGGCTAATCAAAGCTGCTAGACAAAACAAATGCGTTGCTTTATCTAAATACGTATAAAGATATAGTGCGGACTCCGATGCCGTTCTTGAGAAAGATCGCGCTGATAAGTGGGCTAGCAATTATCATTCAATTTGGCTATTGTCAGCAGCCAAAGAAACGCTTGCGGCAATATCTCAGCGAGGCGGTATCTGAGCTGCCCTCAAACACCCAGTCGAAAGCTTTTTTCGGTTCTCGGCGATGGCAGCAACACGTATATATCACGGCGTAAATCACACAGTTAGACGCCTTAAGCGCGGGGGTTGCCAAGCCAGGTCAAAGGCGATAGGTTCAGGGCCTATTCTCGTAGGAGTTCGTGCGTTCGAATCGCACCCCCCGCATATGGCCTCACGGCGATTATCCCTGATCAGCACGATCGCGAGAGGATCGTTCATTGAACTATTGGCCGAATCGTTATAACGATCGCCAAGGGCCGCCGCATTTGTAACGTAATCGTCTTTCAAATAGACGTAAATCGTCAGTCGCCGCGCAATTTTCTCCACCACGTCTACGTCATTATCCGCAACGCGAAACTGCACGCGGTCATCGTCCGGGTGCTCGAAGCTCACTCCTTTTTCGACTAGCGCTGCTTCAAATTCAGCAGGCTTATCAGCATAAAACACTCTCATAGGCACAAGCTGCTAGTTTGCATTTAACGTATTTCTTAAGTGCTCGTTGAGCCTTAATAGATTTACTCTGCCAGCGGTCCTCGCCTGCAAGAGTTTACTTCGAAAAGACCCGCTTGCGGTACACCAATCAGAAATCCGGGGCCTTGAGCACCTCGCTCAAGCTTTTCCACGTGTGAGCGAGGAGGCAGAAACTGGCAAACGCGCCAATGGTCCGGCGCGATAATGCACGCGCGACAAAGCTTTTTTTAGAGCTTTCGTGCAGAAACTTACTACAAAAAAATTCTGGCCCCCACCCGACGTCACGTGCTCCTGCACTCAAGTGTCGTAATAACAGTTTCCAATAACCTTAAGCGATACAACGACGCAAGACTCAGAAGGTGTTGAAGATGAGCAACGAAGGGACTACCGACGCTTCGCGTCTAACGGAGAAACACTGCGTACCGTGCGAAGTCGGCACGCAACCGTTTGACCTGGAGACCATCAATAGACTTCTACCCATGGTGCCCAAGTGGAAGCTAGAAGACACAACAAAGATCGTGCGAAGTTTCAAGTTCAAAAACTTCATCGAGTCGATGCGCTTCATCAATGAAGTGGCACAACTGGCAGAAGCTGAAGGGCACCATCCAGACATTTTCGTGTCCTACAGCTACGTGCGAATCAATCTTACGACCCACAACATAGGGGGGTTGTCTGAAAACGATTTCATAGTGGCAGCTAAGATAGATGAAATATTTGCGAAAACCGCGCCTAGGCCAGAGTAAGCTCGTACCGTAGATACGGAACCCTTTAAACCAAAAATACACGTACACTAAGGCTTAGCGGTTTCGGCCCATAGACCGGCCCCGTAAATTGGTGCACGCGGATAGACAGGGCCGGTGCAGCTGAACGTCAGAGCGACAAGAATGCGTATGGTAGTTGATTGTAATGAGTCCTGGAAGAAAGACTCAAAATAATGAGCTCGGCAGCGTCTTCGGAAAGCTGAAAAGCGACCGCTATTCGAGCTTTTTAGGAATTCAGATTACAAAAATCGAACGAGGCTACGCTCAAGCGAACCTGACAGTTGCTGAACAAATGCTCAATTTTAATGGCTTTGCGCACGGAGGCTTGATTTTTTCGCTCGCTGATGCAGCATTTGCAGCAGCTTGTAACTCATATGATCAGACGGCAGTCGCATTGTCGTTCCACATCGCGTACCGACGGCCAGTCCAAGTTAACACACAGCTGGTAGCAGAGGCTGTGGAAGAGAGCTCGGGAAAAAGCACCGCGCTTTATAAGATCGTAGTAAAAACCGACGATCAACGCGTCGTCGCCATATGTGAAGGTTTGGCGTATAAACTGCAGTCTCGCGCAGTCAAAAATGATGGGCCCGAGGCGATTTGAACGCCTGACCTCACGGTTATCAGCCGTGTGCATATTCTCCGTCCTGAAATAAAACAGGATGGAATCAAACCTGGCTAAGCTACGGGCCCATTCGTTGGCAGCGCAATGCCTATAGGTCAATGCATTATATAACAATTCTTGTGTGCTCCTTAAGCAGACGGCGACGCGCGAATCTTTCTTTCTCGCAAAGTAATGCTTATATGCATTGAGCCAAAAACGCTGTTGAAGTGTTCGGGCAGTCTACTAAAGGCAAACTGAACACAGAGAAGGGCCGGTAGATCAGGGGTAGATCGCTACCTTGGCATGGTAGAGGCCTCGGGTTCAATTCCCGACCGGTCCACTTTTTTTCAATAGGTGATTTTCCTCTTGCGCTTTATCTGCGAGTTCTGTTCATTCAGCTCGCCCTATGTTGGGCCCTTGGCCGCCCCGGCTTCCCGCGATTTATAGATTCGCAAAGATCCTGTTTTCGGTTCGCGCTTTAACAAATTTGATTCGGCGCTTGAGCTGTCCAAGCTACAGCATTATATAACGCAGAGAATAAAACAAATGCGATGAGATTTCGTTGCCCGAGTTGCGGCAGCCTTTCCTGCGTGACTTCTGCCGAGCACGTCCTTGAAATTGCCCCTACAATGTACGCAAAGTGTCAGGCATGTCACGATTTGGTTCTTAAGAAAACAGATGAAATCAATTTGTCGGACATCAATTTTAACGATTTGACGTGCACTAACTGTGGAAGAAGGCCCCTTGATGCCGTGATGGCACACATACTCGCCACGTCGGTTCGGCGCAAAGATCGACCAAAGCTGTCGCTTCGAGAAGTAGGTACCCCGCTGTTGTCACCAGGCGTCCCTACATACGCTCCGCCACATATTGGATACCACAACCTGCTTCTCATGACCAATCAACGACTTATCGCAGATGCGAGCGACAGAATTCTCCGAGAGGTACCTGAAGTCGCAGGAGTGATCTTTGGAGATACAAAGCGAGTAATCGGTCTAGCTCACAGCCAAGCCCAGCCGCACACGTGTCGCGTCTTGGCGGGTTGCGACATCCGAGCCGACCTAGTCGCTTCAGCTTATGGACGGATCCTAATATACAAGAGCCAATCAAAGATTCATATAGAATACGACAATGCGATCAAGATGGCAAAACTCGGAGCGCTTCCAGTATCGGGCCGCGTCGTGCTTGACGCACTCGCCGGGCCAGGTTCCCTCGGTCTTATGAGTGTGCTCATGGGCGCTCAAAGAGTAATTCTAAACGACGCTTGGCTGCCTGCGGTGGAGAATGCGTATCTCAACTTGCGGGTGAACAGAAGAATACTCGGCATACGGATGATAAAACGCGCGTCAACGACCAAAAGAGAGTCAGATAAGACCCCTGAACTATTCTGCACAGCTACTACCGATAACGGCGTGATAGAGCTGTATCACGGTGATTTTCAGGAGTTCAGTATTCAAGATTGCGAAGTAGATATCATCTTAGTAGACCCGTTCCCCGGTACCGAGGGTAAGTTCAACGCGCTATGCGAGGAGCTTCGCAAAGAACACCCAAAGGTTCAAGTGGTCTACATTTAAGGAGAAACAATCCAAAGGCGCCCCGCACAAGGGCCTTGCACAGCCTCAACAGGCGGCCCTGCAGACAGCAAAACGGATAAGCGGGTTATCCAGGTGCAAAGAAGAGCTAGAACTCGCTTTTTAACCTATTTTTTACTCCGAACGATGCTTTTTAAGAATGGCGCCTTGATCAGGCTAGCCAACAACGTCGTTATTCCAACTTGCGTTGTTGCGATATTTTCGGGTCTTCAGTCCCAGTATTCCCTCAAGGTTGACGGCGAGATTCGCACTAAACCGCCGGACTGCAACGTCTTAGGTCGTAGTACCATATCCAATTCCTAACAAACATTATGTAGAAGCTCATTCCATAGCTGGACTAATAATTCGTACTATAAATAGACAAAAATGCGAACTCGCGCAGCTGTCAGACGAAGTAGGTGCATTATAAGTGTCCATGTTAGCATTTGTCGTCGGGACTCGACCTGAAATAATCAAGATGGCCCCGGTGATCCGCGAATGTGAAAAACAGTCAATAGATGAGTTGATTATACACACCGGGCAGCACTATTCGTACGAGATGGATAAGGTCTTTTTTGAAGAGCTAGAGCTTCGTGATGCAGACTACGCGCTTAGCGTGGGATCCGGCACAGACGCAGAACAAACCGGCAGGATCCTAGTTGGCGTCGAGAAGGCTTTGATTAAAGAGCAGCCAGACGTGGTTTTAGTGGAAGGAGACACGAATTCCGTTTTTGCAAGCGCGTATGCAGCGACGAAGCTGCACGTGGAAGTGGGGCACGTAGAAGCAGGCTTGCGAAGCTACGACAGATTCATGCCAGAAGAAATAAACCGCGTGCTTACTGATCATATCTCCGATTTCCTGTTTGCCCCAACTCCGAAAGCAGAAGCGAATCTCTTAGCCGAAGGAATTCCTTCGAACAGGATATCGGTGACGGGTAACACGATCGTGGACGCAGTCCGCCAGAACCTCGAACTTGCAAAAAAAAGAGCCCGTATTCTCGAAGAGCTGAATATTGACGGAAGAGACTACTTTCTGACAACCGCGCATAGACGAGAGAACGTCGACAACAAAGCACGCCTTAGCGGAATTTTGAAAGGATTGAAAGCGCTGCACGATGAGTTCGACGCGCCGATAATATTCCCGATGCATCCACGAACTAAAAAGCGCGTCGCAGAGTTCGATCTAGCCTTAGACGGCGTCATATCGACTTCTCCTATCGGTTTTCTCGAGTTCTTGCTGTTGGAAGCAAATGCAAAGCTTGTCATCACCGACTCTGGAGGTGTGCAAGAAGAGGCGTGCATTCTAAAAGTCCCGTGCATAACGGTTAGAGATAACACCGAAAGGCCTGAGACGGTGGCAGTCCATAGCAACTTAGTGGTTGGTACCAACGCTGATCAGATCGTAACAGGTGCACGAGCGATGCTAAACAAGCCACGCAATTGGGATAACCCATTCGGTAACGGCGACTCAGGGCAGCGCATCGTGTCTATACTTAAGAGCGCTTTCGAGGCTTGTGGCGTCGACCTGTGACGCAAAAAAAGCTTTTCTGCGCCTGCCGAAGCTCCGCGCCTTCCCGCTTATCGCGCGTACGCCTCAACGACGCGCTACTTCGCTTTTAAGATGTAGTTTGACCTGCTTTTTCTGCTACTTCACGGCAGACCGCCAATAATTCTTCACCGGCCTTTTCCCAGGAAAACTTTCGCGCTTGCGCTACGCCTTTTCTACTCATCTCCCTTTTTAAGTCGTCGTCCCCGAGTACTGTGAGCATTGCGTGCGCTAGCGCTTCGACGTCATAAGGATCAACGAGGAGAGCTGCTTCTCCGACCACTTCTGGCAGCGACGAAACGTTCGATGCAATAACCGGGCACCCGCACGCCATCGCTTCGAGTACAGGAAGTCCAAATCCTTCGTAAAGCGAAGGGTAAACGAAGACGTCAGCCTGCTCATAGAGGGCCAGTATGTCGGCGTCTGGTAAGTAGCCCGCAAATGTGATTTTGCTGTTTTTATTTCGCACTTTGACATCTTGAAGGATGGTCCCCAGTTCAGGAATGGCGGTTCTCATGTATCCTGCGATTACCAATTCCAATGGATTTTGAGATCGTTTTTGTACGAGCTCAAACGCTTTTATCAGCCGTAGATGATTTTTCCGTGGGGAGATATCAGACACGATCAAGATCTTATTGCTTCCAAAATCATTGCGAGGAGCTTTTGGAGCGATGAATGGACCGTGGTGAATCACCACAACTCTATCGGCTTGCAGACCCCAAAAACGCATCGCGTCCTTCTTCGTTGATTCTGAGACCGCGATGTATTTTTCAGGTACGTCGCTGAAGTGCTTTTGGAACGTATTGAAGAGCTTTATCGTCCGCCTGCCTTGGATTCCGTCCTCAGAAAAAATATAAGGGATGAAATCGTGCACTACTTGAACCCATCTTGACCTAGGCAGAAAGCCGTACTTGATGAGTAGAAGAAAAAAATACAATGCCTCTAAGGGGTCTAGCACATCCCACGGTGGAGCCAAGAACAGTACCACATCACTTTCCTTATACAAGCGTATGAGTTTCACCATAGTCTGAGGTGTGAGAAAACGCGCTATCGTAAAAAGTGAGACTTTTTGATTAACGAGGAGAGAAGGAGTGAGGAAGTCCATGCCTTGACGAGCAAGGACTGAAACCGCGTCCACTTCAGTTGCCTCGGATATTCTTTTGAGTAGCTCCTCGGCGACCCGTGGTATCCCATCTTTTTGACGGGGAAAAGGTGCTATGACAGTAACTTTCATAATCCTTTATGCCGTTACAAGCTCCGACTCATAATCGCTTCTGAATCGAAGGTTGAAATGCGTGCACCTTCGATTTCGGCCGATCTTTCGTTCGAGCGGTTGGCTCTCATTTCAGGCGTGCGTCAACCGCCTTTGCTGAGCTCGTATGGACGGTGCACGCTAAGCACTTTAAGCAACCATCTGTTCGTCATATTACAAATAAATACAGCTTCGTAACGTTTGTACTGCTTGGTTCAAAAAAATCCGCTTTCTCCGTTTTAGTCGCTAAAAAAATGGTCGATGACATTGAAAATAGCGCAGGTTTGCATTAGGTATCTCGCTCCTGGCGGCGTGGAAACGCATATACAAAAGATTTCAGAGCGGTTGGTGCAACGAGGTCACGACGTAACCGTTTATACAACAAACCTGAAAACACAGGTGCCTTGGCAATGCTTTGAAGATTACGCCGCAGAAAGTTACGTCAACGGCGTGCGGGTAGTGCGACTGCCCGTTAAACGATACCCGTTCCCTTACGCAGCATACCCAACTATTCCTGGCTTGATCAAGACAATTTTCGATGCTGAAGATGATGTCGTGCATGCCCATTCGCACCGCTATTACCAGATTTTTGCATGCGCTGCGGCGAAATTGAAACGGGGCCGTCGAAAAGGACGATACCAGATGCCACTAGTGGTCACCCCTCACTTTCATCCGCCGTCTAACGTGGAACCACTCGCGGCACGATTCTTCATGGGACTAGACGACATCCTTTTTTCGCGTCGCGTTTACAGAATGGTCGATAAGGTACTGGTTGTAACAGACAGTGAAAAGCCTTTCATCGGAAAATTCGCGCCCTTAACGAAGTGCGTAACCGTTCCAAATGGACTAGATATAGAAGACTGGACCCCCATTCCCGACGGTCGACTTTTCCGGAGGCGCTATAAGATGGAAGACGATGAGAAGATGGTCCTGTATACTGGAAGACTAGCAGATAATAAGGGACTGGAACACTTGATCGACGCGTCATATGACGTCGTTGCGAAGTACCCTAAAACAAAATTCGTGATAGTAGGGGAAGATTGGGGCGTGCTTAAGAGGCTCAAAAAGAAGATATGGGCAAACAATTTAGATGATTACTTCGAGTTCACTGGCCATATAGACAGTTACGAGCTTTTTAAGTCAGGCTATGCTGCTGCCAACGTTTTCGTTCTGCCGAGCGAGTGGGAAGCTTTTGGCATCGTTTTGCTAGAGGCAATGGCGTGTGGTACTCCAATTGTTGCTTCAGACGTTGGAGGGATTCCCGACGTCCTCGGTGATGTCGGCAGAATATTTAAGTATGGGGATACACGAGCTCTTGCCGAAAATATCATTGATATTCTTGACAATGAGGAGCAGGAACGAAAGAAGAGCATTCAAGGCAGGGCGAAGGTAATTGAACAATTCACGTGGAGCGCTGTGGTCGATAGGCTTGAAGGAATCTATGAGAGCCTCGTCGACGCCAAATGATTTGCACCCTGCCCCAGCTTCGAGTTTTGTGGGCCGCTGTTTTGGTAGACTAGAAGACGTGAGCACATAAGAGATGGCACCAACTAATGACGAAAAAGCAGCAAAGTTGAGCCGCGGGTCAGTGGTACGCGGCATAAAAAACAGCGTGCTTTTGTTTGGTGGAAATGCGATCTCTGCAGTAATCTCGTTTGTCATCACCGTTTACATCGCGCGAGTGCTGTCTGTCCCAGACTTTGGCTCTTACATCACTGTGATCTCGTTCGTCACATTATTTGGCATCTTCACGGATTTCGGGATCAACACAGTCATAATCCGCGAAGGAGCAAAAAACCCTGAAAACACACACCATCTCATTTTTAGCTCGATGGGGATCAAGTTTTTCATGTCCCTCGCATCGATGCTGGCTGTAATCGTATTCGATATTTTCACGCCTTACACATTCGAGGTGAAGGCGCTGATCGTGTTAATGTCTATTACGCTCTTGATGGGCGGCATCGGGAGTATGTTCAGCGCTGTTTTCAGCATTTACCAAGACATGAAGTATATCTCGATCATTCAGATCGCTGAACGAATTACTTTTTCCTCGCTTGCGTTCGTCTTTCTCATCGCAGGACTTGGCGTACCCGGCGTCATACTTGCGATTATTATAGCCGCTTTTGTCAGCCTTATACTCAATTTCGTAATCAGCCGACGAATTCACTACTACAAGCTGAACTTTAGACCCGTATTAGATTATGCGATACTAATGCCGGCGGTGTGGTTTGGCATTGCGGGGGTACTTGGGACAATCTGGCAAGGAATAGACACCATTATGCTCTCATTGTTGGCCAACATGACGCAGGTCGGACTGTACACACCAGCGGTCAGCTACGTAAATATAGGGGACATGGCTGTGCTCGCGCTCACCGGCGCATTCTTTCCTATTGTTTCGAGAACCGTGCACGAGAGGAAGGTCTCCAAAAAGGAACTGTCGAAGTACCTCGGCTACTTCGCTGGAGCAGGACTTGTCATGCTCGGAGTAACGTACGCGTTCGGGGGGCAACTCATGATTTTCGCCTTCGGCCCAAAATTCGCTGAGTCTATCGTGTTCATCAATATCCTTGTCATTGGATTTGCCGTGAACTTGGTAACCATCCCAACCGGCCTCCTGCTGGACGCAACGAACAATCAGAAGGTACATGTGCTGAATGCAACTTATTTGACGGGGGTGAACGTTGGGCTGAACTTGATTTTGATACCAGCTATGGGCGCTTTAGGTGCCGCATATGCGACGACTATATCGCAGAGTCTTGGTGCGGCTCTCGGCATACCTATTGCACTCTACGCCTTGAGACGGTCACACTATCTATGACAAGTGAGTGATTATGATCCAGAGTTTAGCGAGTCCCTCATGGATTACGCTCTATTTTTTCTTCCTCAATGTACACATAGGTCGCTAAGAAGAATAACGAGGAAAAAGCGGAAGTCTACGATAAAATCGAAAAACTCTTTTATTGCTTCGACATTGCGCTGGTGACAAAGCATCAGTTTCACTAAACTGTCTGAAGCAAAATTGAACCACTATTTTCGTTTAGAATCAGTTGTTCTTTCTATCTTGTTGTACAGCAAGATGTTCAAGCATAAAGATTGCTTAAACAGAAACTAAGCGTGATTGAAATCCATGATGTGTGCACGCGATAGAATGATCTTCGCGGGGACTTCCTCCTGCCTTACCGGTTCGCTGGTTACGTATTTCATCGCGTTTTTTGGCGGCAATTATCTCTTCGAACGCTACGGCGAGTACAACAGAATAACACATTAAGAGCTGCTTGCCGCAAATGAGTGGTTTGACAAATATGGGGGGGCTCTCCGTTTTTGTCAGCTGAATGGTCCTAGGGTGCGGGTGTACAAGTCTATACCAGCGGGAATCTATCGAATGGACCTTAAGAAGTTCGCCGCATATATTTCCTTAGGCCAACTTCCGTAGAACGCTGTACTGGCTTTCGCTGGATTCTATTTGGGGGCCAATTGGAAGACAATAACGTCAACGTACTGCAGCATCACTGCGGCGGTGTTGCCCATCTTGGCAGCCGCTATCCTTGTGCTCGTTCTAAGATTCAGACGAAGTAATCAGGCAGCACAAGCCAGAGAAGACAAACGATGGACACCGGAAAAGATAATAGCTAACTCAGCGTAACCACTATTTAGAGCACGACGTTATTTAAGGATTCTGTGCGACTTGGACGAACACTTTTTGAAGATGGCGCTAATCGCAGGAGGTCATTCACTTGAAAACGATATCAGAGAAGATTCTATCAAAGCGCAGTGGAGTTGACGCCGCGAGTGGCGATATCGTCACCGTCCCAGTTGATTTAGTTTTCGCCCACGATGGCACACTACCGCTTGCGATCCAGGAACTGGGCAGACACTCAGTGAAATTTCCAAAAAGCGCCGTGGCTTTTTGCGATCACGCATCACCATCTCCATCAGAGAAAGTGTCCAACGTCCAAACGCTCATGCGACAGTTTGCCCGCACGTACGGTATGGATTTTTATGAAAATGGTGATGGGATTTGCCATCAAATTGTCCTCGAACGGTACGCGTCGCCCTATAAGATAATCGTAGGCGGGGACAGTCACACGTGCACCCACGGTGCACTCGGCGCTTTCGCCACTGGAATGGGTTCGACTGACGTGGCTGCGATCATGGCCTACGGAAAAACGTGGTTGAAAGTGCCAGAAACAGTCCACGTGGAGGTTTCCGGAAAACTGCCGAAAAGCGTTCACTCGAAAGACGTATTCTTAGAACTGCTTTCACGAATAACGGCCGACGGGGCCACTTATAAGGCTCTTGAATTCTACGGCGACACTGTTGAAACGATGAGCGTTGAGTCCCGCGCTACGTTGTCAAACATGGCGATTGAAGCCGGCGCAAAGGTAGGAATGTGCGCAGCAGATGAAAAGGTTGAAGCGTATCTAGCGCACTACGGGCGCGGCGACGAGTTCACGCCTTTATACGCCGATAAAGATGCTATTTATGTTGATGAGATCCGTATTCGCGCCGAGACTGTCGTTCCGATGATCGCTAAACCCCACAAAGTCGACAAGGTCGTTCCGGTTACAGAGCTTGAAGGTCAGGAGCTAGACCAAGTATGCATCGGCTCGTGCACAAACGGACGGATTGAAGATCTCCGCGCCGCAGCACGCATTCTGGACGGACATCGGAGCAAAGCGCGCCTAGTGGTCTACCCGGCAAGCCGCGATGTCCTTCTAGAAGCCCTTAAAGAGGGGGTCCTAGAAACGCTTCTGAAAGCAGGCGCCTCGATAGGCCCCCCTGGATGCGGCTTTTGCATAGGAAGGACGGTCGCCTTGGGAGATGGAGAAGTTGCCCTTTCCACACAAAACAGAAACTTCAAAGGCAGGATGGGTAACGACACTTCGTTCATTTACCTATCAAGTCCGTCAACAGCGGCAGCAAGTGCGATCGAAGGGAAGATCACAGATCCGCGAGGTTTGGAGCATTGAAGGCTGTTCTCGATAGAGGGAAACATGAAAATTGAGGGGAAAGTTGTCCGAGTATTTCCTAGTGATACCAACACAGATGAGATTATTGCTGGCAAATACAAATATGATGAGCTCGACTTGAATAAGCTCGCTCGGCACACGTTTGAATCACTCGATACGCACTTTTATGATGATTGCAAGCGCTTGAAAGATCCGATTCTGGTTGCTGGGGCGAACTTCGGGTGCGGCTCGTCACGAGAGCAAGCGCCACAGGTTCTCAAAGCTTGTGGCATCTCCTGCGTCATCGCCGACTCTTTCGCACGTATATTCTACCGAAATGGCTTCAATATCGGCCTTCCATTGGTGGAGTGCGAAAGCATGTCAAACAACGTGACGCGAGGCGAGATGCTTAACGTAGATTTCGGTAAAGGGGTGATTCGAAGCGAGAATCAAAATGCCGAGTATCACTTCAAGCCCATTCCACAGTTCATGCAAGAATTGTTAGCAAAAGGCGGACTAATGCAATACTTGGACGCCCGTGGCGGATTCACGGATTAGCCAACTCAGCGTTTTTGACAACTGAATCATTCTGGTGAGGCAATGCAAGAAGTAGCCGTTATATTGGGAGATGGAGTTGGACCTGAACTGGTAAAAGCAATGATGCGAATCGTCACTGCTACCGGAGCGCCCGTAAATATGATCCCTTGTCACGCGGGAAGCGATTGGTACGAGTCTCACGCAGGAACCTCATTAATTCCCGATGAGACCTGGGACGTAATCAACTCAACTCAAGCCTGTTTCAAAGGGCCGACCACAACACCTGGAGGGCCTGGTTCCCCGCGCAGTGTCGCCGTTACCATTAGACAGGAAAAGGACCTATTTGCAAACGTTCGTCCGATACGAACGTTTCCCAATACCCCTCGTCCTCTTGGAGATGTCGACTTTGTGTGCGTACGTGAAGCGACTGAAGGCATGTACGCGGGCAGTGAAGTGCAGCTCTCGGGAGACATGTACGTCGCCCTACGGAAAATCACGAAATCGGCGAGTCGAAGAATAGCTCACTTCGCTTTTAGCGAGGCATACAAACGAAGCTGGACAACTGTTGTCGCTATCCATAAGAGTAACATACTAAAGCAGACGGACGGCGCTTTTCTCCAAGCCGTCCGCGAGATAAAAAGTGAGTTCTCGAACATTGGACTCTGGGAGTACCACGTGGACAACGTCGCACAACAACTCGTGAAAAATCCGCAGATATTTAACAAATCGATATTACTGTCTACTAACCTCTTCATGGACATACTAAGTGAAGAGTGTGCGGCGCTGGTCGGGAGCATTGGAATGATCTACTCGGCGAATTTCGGCGACACTTATGCAATGTTTGAACCCGCCCACGGTTCAGCCCCCAAGTATCAAAACCTTGACAAGGTGAATCCCACCGCCACCGTACTTGCTGGAGCGTGGATGCTCGATTACTTGGGCTTGAAACGCGAATCCGCGATGATATTCAACGCCCTCCAAGAGACTGTTGCCGAAGGCAAAACGACGTACGACCTCGGAGGCGCTCTCAAAACGAGCCAAGTGACCGATTGCCTCATCGAAAAAGTTGAGGGGGGCTTTGACCGAGCGCCTTGACGCGGCCGACCAAAGCCTTATTCCTTTTCTGAACAGGCTGCGCACGCGCTGCGGCTTTGGTCTAACAAGAGACCTTTCTTGCTGCAGCTCACGCACTCTTGAGAACGTCCTCCGCTCACGAAGCGCTTTTTCGGAGCCATGTGCTGACAATCGAAGCTTTCACGCAGCGTTTCGATGGCGCACTCATCGCACTGTACTTCATGAACCATAATGCCTTCGCCGGCGAGGACACAAGAGTAAAAATCTAGGCGTTCCGATCCGAGCAGGACACGCTCACGCCTGCGGTAGCGGCACTCCTTCGTATTGCTTCCTCCCCTGGCTTTTATTCGTAACGAGTGTGGGCAATCCAGGGCGGGTACGCTTCCTCGCTCGTTAGGAAGTATTTAATCGCGTACTCCTTGAGTTCATCATCTGAAACGCTTGAGGTGCGCGCCTCCTCATCGTAAAGTTTGTGAATGTCGTTGCAGATCATCTTAATCCTGCGGTCGTTTTTCCTCAAGTTCACCTCGACGCCCAGAAGCTCGTTCAGGACTTCCTGCATCTTGTAGCGCACTACTTCCCTACCAGAGGAGTCTCCGATGAGAAGCACACGCTGTCCGCCCACAACCTCTGGCGGAAAAGGCTCGTACGTAAAAGGGTTCTTCAACACGCCGTCAGTATGTATGCCGCTTTCGTGGGCGAAAATGTTTTCGCCGACAATGGCCTTGTTTCGCGGGAGTCTAAAAGCGAGCTCGTGTTCCAAATAGCGGGTGAGCTCCGTAACTGGTGCAGGATTGTACTTTTCGAATCCCTTCACGCGACAAAAAAGAAAGGTGAGAATCTTTTCAAGCTCGGTATTCCCTGCCCGCTCACCTATGCCCATGAACGTCAAACTAGACCAGTTCGCCCCGTACCAGTACCCAGCCAATGTGTTGGCAACGCCGAGTCCAAAGTCATCGTGAACGTGCATTTCGAGATTCTCCGCTCCGATCTCTTTGAAGGCGCGCACGATCTTAGGTATGCTGAACGGCAGCGGAGTCTCTTCGAACGGAACGCCGTAGTTCAAAGTATCGCAGATTCGAAAAATCGCGTCAGGGGCAATATCCAACAATTCCTTGACGAAAGGGATCACGAAGTTTGGGATATCAGCGCGCGTAATATCCTCGAGATGACATCGTACCTTCAACCCGTGATCGACGGCATATTGGAGAGCTTCAGCGTACTTGTCGCGCGCCTGTTCTCGATCTTTCAAGCCAAGTTTATCGAAAATGTGCGTGTCCGATATGGACATCAGAATGCCTACCTCGTTTATGCCGTCCATACTAAGGTTCATATCGATATCGGCGATGTTGGCGCGCGCCCACCCCGTGATTTCAGGATGATCATAATTGCAATCGAGCATATCGCGGACCAAGCTGCGGTCTCTCTCATTGAAAACAAAACACTCGAGCTTTTCTATGCCCATTTCGTGCAAGAACTCGAATATCTTAAGCTTCTGTGCTTTCTTTAATACGATGCCCGGCATTTGGGACCCGTCTCTCAGGGTGCTGTCGCTGATCTTGACCTCCAAATCGCCAGGAAGCTCGATTTTCGGCATCTCAGCGTACGATCTGTACAATTTTAGAATCCTCCACTTCGTCGCAACGCGATATAACGCAACTGCGTTCTTTTTTATTACAATAGTTCTATATGAATCTACTTCTGCTTGTTTTGCACAGCATCTCCGGGGCGTCGCACATTGATATACTAAAAAATACTTATCAGTCACTGTATGGGCAAATCTCGAGTGACTCTCAAATACGGAGACCGAAAAACCACTGTCACGCTAAACAAAAGCAACCTCATTCAAGTAATACAACCAAACGAAATCGAGACTAGAGATGAAGAAAGTGAGATTATCCGCGCGATGCAACATCCTATCGGGACACCCATGCTCCACGAAATTGTGTCAACGCGCAAGGCTTCCAAAAAAGACTTGACCGCCGTCATCATCGTGAGTGACGTAACGAGGCCGACGCCGACCAAGAAGTTGCTCCCTCATGTTTTAAGAGACCTGCGCAAAGGCGGGATACCTGAAGACTCGGTGACGATCTTGTTTGCTCTCGGAATTCACAGAACGTTATCCGAACGAGAGATGAGAACGCTCGTGGGCGATAACGTCTTTGACGATTACCACTGCGTCAACCACGACGCGAATGAGTGCGCTTTTGTAGGAACAACGTCGCGAGGCACGCGGGTTCGTGTCAACACGGTGGCGCTCGACTCCGATGTGAGAATTTGTATAGGGGCGGTTGAACTCCACTACTTTGCAGGATACAGCGGCGGATACAAATCACTGCTCCCAGGCATCTGCGCGCGAGAGACTATAGAAGCAAATCACAAACTTATGCTACAGCCAAACGCGGCCGCCGGAAGGCTAGACAGCCCCGTCAGAAAAGACCTAGAGGAGGCGGGCCGGTTGATCGGATGCGACTTTCTCGTAAACGTCGTGCTTAACTCAAAAAAGCAGATCGTAAAAGCCGTGGCAGGTGATCCCATTGCAGCGCACCGCGAAGGCGTCAAAGTCGTCGATTTGATGTACATAATTCCGATTACCGAACTTGCTGATGTCGTGCTCGTTTCAGCTGGAGGTACACCCAAGGATATAAACCTCTTTCAAGCACAGAAAGCGCTTGACAATGCGAAATACGCGATGAAGGTGGGTGGCACGATCGTGCTGGCGGCCGAGTGTCCAGAAGGATTGGGTGAAAAAGTGTTTGAACGATGGATTAACGAAGCTCATAGCAAACAGGAGCTCGTTGACAGGCTCGACTACGCATTCGAAATCGGCGGACACAAGGCCGGAATTCTGGCTAAGCTCACCCAAAAAGCCGATGTTTATCTCGTGTCTGAGCTTCAAGAAGAGATTGTGGAGCGCGCATTTTTACTCTGCGCACGAGATTTGGACGATGCTTTACAAGAAACAGCGCGAAAGTATGGGCCAGATGCCCGAATTACAGTCATGCCGTACGGAGCGCTCACTCTCCCGCGGCTTCAATAGAAAAACGGCCGCGCTGGTGTAACAAAAAGAGCGCACAAGATTCGGAGTTATGTGGGTAACTAACTGCCACAACGGTTCAGGGCGACCTTTAGACATTAGGAAAAGGTATAGCGGCGTTGAGCGCCCGCTTTTCATTTTGATTCTCTCCAATTCGGATACGGCAGCGATTCCCGGCATATCAGGTGCTGGAAGCACTGAAGATTACATCCAATACACGCCGGCTGCTGACGCTGAAATTGTCTCCAACGGAAAACTGAAAACGATTGGAGTAATGCCTGATGCACCGTCTGGAGCCGTCACTCCTGCCGTCCTCACACGTGCCGGCCTTAATCTGTCACAAAGTGCACATCTTCTAATAAACTCAGGCTTGAAGATTGTGCCCGGAGTCCCCTATTACGACTTGCGAACGAAACACGGCAGCGACATCCGATTTGCGCCAGCAGTGCCCGACGCTTACTCAATCCAAAAGGCTGCCAAAAAGCTCGCTGCGTGCTGTGACTGCGACTTAGCAGTAATAGGAGAGACAATTCCTGGAGGCACAACCACCGCGCTGTGCGTGCTACGAGCGCTCGGCTTCACCGCTAACGTGAGCAGCAGCTTCGCGACGAATCCGATCGCTTTAAAAGAAAAAGTCGTACGAGAGGCGATGCGCCGCGCTTCCATTAATCCAGGAAACTTACGAAACGATCCCATGCGAGCTATTGAACTATTTGGTGATCCAATGATGCCTTGTGCGGTCGGACTCACCGAGGGTTTCCTGCGCTCCGGAAAAGAAGTTATCTTAGCAGGTGGAACGCAAATGGGTGCAGTTGCAGCCGCGTTGCGTGCACTCGGCGTTTCCACCGACCTTGTAATAGCTACGACAAAGTACGTCTTTGACGATCGTGCTGCTCGGTTTGTAAAGTTGGTTAATGCATTAGACGTAGATGCGTTTAGCGCGGATCCTGGCTTCTCAAAAAGCTCAGTTGATGCACTTCAGAAATATGAGCAGGGAGAGGTGAAAGAAGGCGTGGGGGCAGGGGGGGCCATGACTCTAGCTTATATACGTGGCTACAGTCAAGAAGCTTACAGACGGGAAGTAGAGGCTGTGATCAAACGCCTGTGACACATATGTACCGACCGCAACACCGGCGTAGGCACTTGTAGGCGGATAAGACGACACTCGACAAATTATAAAAGCTTCAGTTAACAATACTCACAAGATGTTCAAGCAAAAACACATCGTTTCAATGCGAGATTTAACGCGCGATGATGTGGACTTTGTGCTGGACTACGCTGAAAAAATGATGCCGTGCGCAAAAGCCGGCGTACGACTGCTCCAAAGCCGAATATTGGCGCTGCTTTTTTTCGAACCCAGTACTAGAACGCAACTTTCGTTCGACTCAGCGATGAAGCGGCTCGGCGGCTCTACTTTAAGCTTAACCTCGGAAGAGAGCTCTGTACTAAAAGGCGAAACCCTTGCTGACACGATAAAAGTCGTGGGTAAATACGCAGATGCGATCGTCCTGCGACATCCGAGGGAAGGAGCAGCGCGAATGGCTAGTGAAATATCAAGCGTCCCCATCATTAACGGAGGCGATGGAGCAGGCCACCACCCCACTCAAACTCTTCTCGATCTCTTTACGATAAAAAAGGAGAGTCATTTACACGACCTCGACATAGCTTTGCTAGGCGATCTTAAATACGGACGGACTGCCCACTCCCTGGCCTATGCCTTGAATATGTACGATGCGAACATCACGCTTGTAGCACCAGAGGGACTCCAAATGCCCAAGCACATCGTTAGTACGCTAGGTTCCGTCAGATTAACCGAGGACATTGATGAGGTCATTCGGGACGTAGATGTGCTCTATGTCACGCGAATACAAAAAGAACGATTTCCTGATCCAAACGAATATTTGCGCGTCGCCAAGAGCTATAGGATAACGCTGCCAGTTTTAGAGGGAGTGCGTGATAATCTGATTATCATGCATCCGCTGCCGCGCGTAGACGAAATAGCTCAAGAAGTTGATCAAACGAAATACGCGAAATACTTCAAACAAGCATTCTATGGGATACCTGTGAGAATGGCGTTGCTCGCGATACTCTTGAATGGTGCGACATGATTCCAGACAAAGACAAGGAGGAACTGAGAGTCCGATCGATTCGAAACGGTTCTGTCATAGACCATATCACCGCCGGAAACGCTCTTAACGTGCTCAGAATACTCGGCATAACTGGGATCAGTACCGCTATAGTTAGCGTGGTCATGAATGTGCCAAGCAAGAGGCTGGCCTTCGGACGAAAAGATATCGTCAAGATCGAAGACCGGGAGCTAGTCCCGGCAGAAGTAGATAAAATTGCGCTTATAGCCCCGCAGGCGACGATCAACATCATACGGGACTACGAAGTGGTACAAAAGAAGTTAGTGGTCTTGCCGGATTTGATAACCCACGTCGTTCGCTGCCCGAATCTAAATTGCATTTCAAATAGCGCAGAGCCGATCTATTCTAAGTTTAGAGTTCTTGATTCGTTTGTCCTTCGGTGCAGCTACTGCGAGAGCATCATCGATAGCGATATCGCGACATACTTGATTTGAGTCCTGCAAATCGCAACCATTCGCTTCATTGCGCGCAGGTTACGCCACCTCGTGCAAAGCTACGCGCCAGCGCAAGAAATTTGCTCGACGATCAAGAGCGCAGGACCCTGCCAGGCACTTTTGGCCTCGAAGACACCCTGATTGGATTACACGCCCAAAAAATACGTTGCTTGCCGATTGAACGAAGTTATCGCGTTACACCAGTCAGCCGATTTTCCGTGCTGCGAGTCTGATCGCTTCGACCAGACTATTCTGCGGCATGATAGATGCGACGGGGATGCGCAAGATTCTTTCAACTGTGGGACTGACGATCGGGGCGCAAACTAATGCGAGCGCGCCGTCGCGCTCAGCGTGGATAGCTGCTATCAAAGCTTCTTCAATTGACGTTGCTGGATACTCTCTGATTACGATTTCTTTCCCTTCTATCATCATGAACCTTTCCGTTATCTTGTCAAGCACAGGCCTGGCAGCGACGACGGCAATAAGATCGCCTTTTTTTGAGGCTCCTTCGAGTCGTCTAACTGCTCGGAGGATCTCTCTGAGTGTTTTGAGATTTGGTTCGCGTTCTCCTGAAATAATTTTGTAAAGCGTGCTTGATGATACGCCTGAAATGTCAGCAAACTTAGTAACTGTATACCCGAGTTCTTTTATCGCTTGCAAAAGAGTGCTCTTGAGTTCCTCGTCGGATGAAAACGTTGCCCGAATAAGATCATCTGCAAGCATTACGATTTCTGCACACAGTTAACTACACCTATTATTTAATGGTTGTTATAGGATAATGAATTGCACAAAAAAAGAAAATGATTAATTTTTCGCACCAGATTTCGACACGCGGCTTGCATTAAAGGCTTTCACAAAGGTTCTGTTTTAGGGGGGGCAAAGAACCGTTCGCTCGAACGTCTGAGGCGTTGGCACGAGCTCCGGAGTAATATGCCACCGTTAAGCTTGTAAACTTGAATTCCTAGTAAAGGATATGGACCGGGAGTTTACCGAAAAACTAACGATTTTCTGGGAAAGCGGCGCCATTATGTTAGTCGATCAAACGAAGCTTCCAATCGCCTATAAGCTCATCAAAATTACAACAATCAATCAGCTCATTAACGCAATAAATAGATTAAAAGTGCGCGGAGCGCCGGCTCTCGGAGCTGCCGGCGCCTACGGCATTGCTCTTGCGGCGCACAACTCGAGAGCGCGTACTGTATCTAAACTAAAGACCCACGTACGTGCAGCAGCAAGGTCAATTCTAGCAACACGACCAACTGCCGCCAATCTGTTTTATGGAGTTGATCGCGTTCTCGAAGCGATAGAGCCGTGCATCACATCTGACGAAGTCCGAGAAACAGCGCTCGACGAAGCGATACGCTTAGCAGAAGAAGATGTGATCACCAATAAAGCTTTAAGCGTCGTAGGCGCGTCTTTGTTGAAAGATGGCGACGTCGTCATGACCTACTGCAACGCTGGAAGGCTCGCCACTGTAGGCTGGGGGACTGCTTTGGGGATCATTCGCTCGGCAGTACAGGAAGGAAAGCGGATCGCCGTCTATGCGTGTGAGACAAGACCACTCAACCAGGGCAGCCGCATCACAGCGTTTGAGTTGCTCGAAGATAACATTCCAACCACCTTAATCGCCGACAATATGGCGGCTTGGATAATGAGGCAAGGAAAAATCGATCACGTAATAGTCGGGGCAGACCGGATTACTAGATCGGAAGTTTACAACAAGGTCGGAACGTATATGCTCGCGATCTGCGCCAAGAACCATGGCATACCCTTCTACGTCGCCGCGCCATTATCAACCTTTGATTACGAAAGCTCCGTCGTCAAGATTGAAGAGCGAGACGCCAATGAACTCAGATTCTGCGGTGGACAACAAATTGCCCCGAGCGCTGTGCAAGTGGAAAACCCCGCGTTTGATGCGACGCCCGTCGAATTCATCACTGGGATAATAACCGAAGAGGGCATCATGGACCCTCAACATATCTTTCACAGATCTGATACCCAGAGCTGACCGCGATGGAGAACTCAACAGCGATAAATGTAATATGCCAAGACAAGCCCGGCGTTTTGAGAGATGTTGCCGCGGCAGTTGCCCGTTTTGAAGGTAATATACGATATACGCAGCAGTTCATCCTCACGAAGGGGAAGCATCAGGGCTTGGCTGCAATCTATATGGAGATCGTGAACGTCTCAAACGTGCTCGATTTGGCTAAAAAGCTTAAGGCCATCTCTGAGGTCGACAGCGTTTCTTTTCATGAGCCCTTCGAAAAGATTTGGGGCTCTAGAATCATTATAATCGGCGGTGGCGCTCAGGTCGCGCAAGTAGCCCTCGGAGCGATTACGGAAGCTGATAGACATAACATACGCGGAGAGCGAATTAGCATTGACACATTGCCAATAGTAGACGAAGACAATATAGCCAAAGCAGTAAATGCAGTGTCTAGGACGCATCGCGCAAGTATATTAGTGCTCGCGGGCTCGCTTATGGGAGGAAAAATCGCTCAGGAGGTCAAGAAGCTACAAAAAGAGGGTTTTAAGGTAATTGCTCTGAACATGGCAGGGTCCGTGCCGGAAATAGCGGACCTAGTAGTCACTGATCCTGTACAGGCGGGAACATTTGCCGTGATGGCAATCGCTAAAACAGCGAGGTTTGACTTAGATCGAGTTTCAGGCAGACGCTTCTAGCATTTCAAAATCGAGACGTAGGTATTCACAATGTGGCAGCTACTAAGATCGGCAGCGTAATAGTCGCGTCTGAATACACCGTTACTGTATCAGCATGCTCACCTATCTTCCCCCATGATTTCGCCTCATCCAAAGTGGCACCGGAAAGCCCGCCAGTCTCAGGGGTATCCATTGTGAGTTGAATAGCGAAATCAAACCCTTTGGGAATAAGAAGCATAGACTGCATAATGAAATTCTTCGGAACGCCTCCGCCAACAAAAAGCGCCCCTGCTCGTCGCGCTTTGTAGCAGATGTCCATTATTTGTCGGATATCCTTGAACGTGTCGACTTGAAGATCGCGTTTATATCCAAACACCCAACTCTGAAGCCCGATCGATGAGTCAGCGATAGCAGGACAAAACACAGGCACTTCGTTATCTACGGCGGCCCGCAGAATAGAGTTTTTGTCCTCTATGCGCGACCCTACCTCCCGCAAAAAATTGCAAATCGTAAACAGCTTTTGTGGGTGCGAATCTAGAATATCACCAACTATCGCGTCAAACCTTTCTTCAAACGTTGTAAAATGTTGGTCGGGCAAATAAACGTCATATATCCTATCAATCTTGCAGTTTTTCAGTTCGATGTCGTTCGCAGTGCATTGTCCTTGACAATGCTCGCCTCCGAAAGCTTCGATCATGTCGTGCACAAGGTTAGCGCCGGTGGTAACCAGCACATCAATATCGCCGCGCCTAACCATGTCAGCAACAACTTGCCGCATTCCTGCTGGAATCATGGCGCCAGCGAGGCCAAAAAAGCTCGTGACGTCTTCAGCTTGCATTTCTTTGTATATTTTAACAGCCTGAGCTAGGCGACCGGCTCCAAAAGCGCAATTTTCGTACTGTCTCATTAAGTCCGCTACCGTGATGTCTTTTCCGACCTTTGCGTGTTTGATAGGGTTCACCGAATAGTCTCCGTTTCCTATGGCTTTTCGCAGTCCGTCATTATGCGGGCGAACAAGAAATCTCGAACGAGTTTCGCGCCGACAAGAGCCGACATTCCCATATCGTAATCGGGAGTTATTTCAACCATATCGAAACCGACCACGCGAGATGAAATCTCTCTGATCGCCGTTCGTAGTTCCAGAGGTGTCAACCCATAGGGCTCAGGATTTCCGACTCCAGGCGCATATGCTGGGTCTAGGACGTCCACGTCAATGGAAAGATATACAGCCTTGTTTTCGACTAACGGCGCTATGTCATTCAAAATTTTCTTAATCCCCACACCTCTAATCCGGTCCATCGTATAAATAGCGCTGGTGCCTAGCGCCCTCTCATACTCATCGCGCGCCCCACTGCGGATTCCAATTTGAATCAGCGGCACGGAAAGACCGAACACGTTTCGTGAGACGCACGCGTGCCCGCATTCGTTTCCAAGATAATTTTCTTTGAAATCTAAATGCGCATCAAAAATAACCACGATGAGCTCCATCTTGTTTGCAAGGGCCCTGACGCACGGAAAAGTGAGTGAGTGCTCGCCGCCTAACGCTATCGGGACTTTTCCGTCTTCCACTATGCGAGACGTTGTTGCCTCCAGATCGGCAATCATGTCGTCTACGTTGCCATACTCCGTGTCGCCTATATCACACACCAGCGACTCTAAAAGCTCACAATCGCACTCAAAGTCGTACGGCTCATAATTGTGCGAAGCTTTGCGTACAGCTTCAGGCGCCCATCGGGAACCTGATCTAAAAGAGGACGTGCCGTCGAACAAGACGCCGTGAATAACGTATTTGCTGCTTGCGTAATCAGAGCCTGAATCGGCAAATATCATGCGTCAAAAATTCAACTGTCTAGTGAATTTATTATTTGATATCTAATTTGCGCTTTCCCATCGATTCCAGGTACGTGACGTCTTTGCCTGCCTCCAGTTTATCCTTGTGCTCTGGCGGAATCTCAATCTCAAAAGTCGAATAGTCGTTGAGATCCATGAGCTGCGCAACACTCCCCATAACAGAAAGAACTTGAGCCCCTTTTCGTTCAACCATGGGGACGTAAATCTTGGCGCTGACCGGCTGCACGATCGATCGTTTTTGGCCATCGAAAACGCCGATCGCGTCTATCCTCGCTTTGGCTGATCCGTGCTTACCAGGCTTTGATGTTGCCAAATTAACGATAGTGGAGGGTTCATCGTCAATTATAATATAGCGGCCGACTTTCAGCGTTCGTATTTCCGTTTGCTCCTTCATGCGGGGTAATAGACAAGCATTAAATATAAATATATACGCATTAACGTAAAAGGCTTAGCGCCCAGCAACGCACGCTATTCAAGAAAACGACGAGATTTGGGTCAGTAGAAATGCGCATAGGAATCGTCTCTAGATGTGATGTTAAAGAAGCAACCGACTTAGCTGCCAAAATCGGCCGCCATTTCAAAGGCCGTGCTGATGTAATCTATGAAGATCAAACCGCTCGCGCACTTGGGCAAAGAGGAACGGAACTCGAAAGCTTCGACGTCGACGTAATAGTGACCGTAGGCGGCGACGGGACGATCCTGCGAGTTCTGCAAAATATTCCACACCCGATTCCAGTGGTGGGCATAAATGTAGGAAAAGTAGGCTTCCTGGCGGAAGTCAGCCCGCAAAGGGCGCTCGGCGTCGTTGAAAGCCTGCTCGACGGCTTCCGCGTCTCAGCACACTCGAGACTAGCAGTGTCGGTCAATGGCCGACTCCTACCGTCCGCTACCAATGAGGCGGTAATTGTCACTTCACGACCGGCAAAAATACTTGAGTGCAGCATCAAGGTAGACGATCATGTTCTTGATGTGCTGCGTGCAGACGGCGTTATCGTCGCTACACCTACGGGGTCAACCGCGTACGCAATGAGCGCCGGTGGTCCGATCGTGGATCCACGAGTAGATGCATTTCTTATTGTCCCTCTTGCACCCTATAGGCTTTCCGTCCGTCCCTGGGTCGTGTATGGTGAGAGCACCGTAGTCATCAAAATAGAGGAAAAGGACGCTGTTATCGTCATTGACGGGCAATATAATGAAACCGTTCACAAAGACGATGAGATCCGCTTTGACAAAGATGACCAGAAATCGCTGTTTGTTCTTTTCGAAAAGAGTTTTTTTGAAAAAGTCTTGACGAAGCTGAGATAAAGCGTCGCGACAAGTGCTTTAGTTGTTCGCGTTAGGAAGAGCTGCTTTCGTGCTTCTCAGGGGTAGAACTCAACAAGTTCTGAGCTGTTTTCCAAGAACGTCTCGTTCCGGGTGGCAGGTCACCCCGCGTGTCCAACCACTTTTTCAAAAAAGCAATCGTCCTTGCGTCTGACGGATAACCACTGCCAATAGTGACACCGAGAGAGCGTTCAAGGGCTCTTATGCTAGTATCTCTGCTCACTTTGGCGATGATTGACGCAGCCGACACAATAGCGTAATTTGCATCTGCCTTGTGCTCAGCGATTACCTTGTTTATCCCGCTCGCTCCCTTCACGCGCTCAGAGAACCGCGATGCATTTACGTCAGCGGCGTCAACAAATGCTACATCGGGCTTTAAATATCGCAAGGCTTGAGCATGGCCTCTCACGAGGATTTCGTTCACAGTAAGCACCGTTCTTAGTTCATCTATTTGTTGAGCGGTAATCTCTTGCAATTGCACAGCGCATACCTTTTCGATCCGTTTCGATAGAAATTCGCGCCGCTTTGCGCTCAGCGCTTTTGAGTCTCTAAGCCCCATCCTCTCCAAGTACTTTACTTCTGAAGAGTCAATACAAACTCCTGCAACGAAAAGCGATCCCAGAACCGCCCCTTTGCCTGCTTCATCCACACCAGCAAGCTTCATGGCTCAAATTGCCTCAAAACAGATGACGCACTCCAGCTAGCAGTCGCGGATTACGAGAGATAATACGCCTTACTATACCAGCAACGCTCATCTCCTCGAGCGGCAGCCCTTCCAGTGAGCGCACGAGCTTGTTCAATTCGTCATCGGACAGATTGACAAAGATGTCCTTTATTTTGTAATTTCGTTCGAGCTTCTTCCCGAAAGACGCGCGCCAAGCCGCTTCATATCGCTTCAAAACCTTAGCAGAGGGGTCTTCCGCTCGGATAGCTTCCTTGGCAACTTCGCCTGCCAGTCTGCCGCCCTCTAAGGCGTTAATTATGCCGCCGCCAGTTATAGGATCAGTGTGATGCGCAGCATCACCGACTAGCATAATGCCGTCTCCTGCTGTTTTACGGACGGCATTGCTGACTGGGACACCTCCAACGTTCAATTCAACTGGCTGGCCGTTGGGGTAATGCTTGTTCACAAACGCGTCTAGATAGTCGATTGGATGCTTGCCGTCTAGTTTGCTCGCGAGGACACCAAGCCCAATATTTGCTGCTTGTGATCCCTTCGGGAATGCCCAGGCGTAGCCCCCGGGAGCCGCCGAACCGAGATAAAAATCGCAGCAGTCGTCCAGCAAATCGACGTTAGCCACAAGGTACTGGGCGCAGCTTTCGAGGTCTTTGGGTCGAAGAGTAGTGTTAATGCCAGCCCAGCGGCCGACTTGTGACTCGATGCCATCGGCCGCGATGACAACAGCTGCACGGATTTCAAGGGATTCGCCTAAATGCCGAGCCTCGATGCCACGTATGAACCCATTTTCTGTTATGACCCCTGTGGCGCGCGTCCTGACTACCACATCAGCTCCTGCTCGAGCTGCCCGCTTTGCAAGGTCTCGATCAAAAATCTTACGCTCGAGCACGTAGCCTACCTCGGGACCCGCAAGTTCTTCTGAAACGTCCAATCTCGTTCCATCAGGCGCAAATATGCGGGCTCTGGCTACTTTGCTCGCGATCCACTTTTTCTGGGGTCGTAAAAACTTTGAGAGCCCCACTTTTGATATGCCTTCAGCGCACCGAACAGGATCGCCAATTTCTTGGCGCTTTTCAATCAAAAGAACGTCACATTCTGGTGCGGCTGTCGCCGCAGCAAAAGCTCCGGCAGGCCCCGCCCCGACTACTATGATATCATATTCGCTTTTCACACTCACGCCTCTCGGTTCAGGAAACGAAGAGCGCGCCGACTGGGCATATTGTGATACAAGTTTCGCACGCCGTACAACTTTCTGCAATTTCGAGGCACGACTCGATAAGCGTTATCGAATTAGTCGGACAAACGGATACACAGGCGCCACAGTGTCCACATTTATCAATATTGACTTGAATCACGGTTTACCTCCTTTTGGCTGCGTTGCCGAGCAAAGAGTGCGTAACAAGAAGCGCAGAACGTTTCGAGGCTCGACAGGCGAAATTCTTAACGTATGTACCGGAGATCCTCTTCGCTCGCCACTTCGTGCATCCCGGTTTGCTCCATTTCCCTCAGTCGAGCAACAATTTTTTCCATGTCTTTTGCGCGGTCTTCCAGCGCTTGCATGTTAATGTCAATGTTTAACGCTTTACTTAGGACTGTCAGTACTGCCTGTGCGCTCTTTGGATCGACCAAATAACCAGATGTTTCGCCCATCAAACAGATCCCGTCAATACCCATAAGGCCGCCAAGCCCCAGCAACAATCCAGAAGCTCCTACGATGCCCCCTCCTGGCTCATTCTCTTTGAAAGCCACGCCGTATCGTTTCATTTCTTCAACCAGCGCTAAGTTGTTCACAGCCCCCAAGACCGCAGGCTTCTCTACAAGCTGTCCGAGACCGTAGCCGCCAAGTGTGTAGATCCTTTGCACGCCGTTTTCTTTGGCTATTTCCAAGTACGCACTAGTCAGCTCGTAATGCCCCTCGTTTGTCGCGCTTTGATGATCACCGACGAGGACCAGCAGATCCTGCTTGCCGCTGTTGACCGCATAGAATTCGCTTCTAACCATTCTAACTGAGCCATCAGCAAGCACGATCACCTGGGGGGGAAAATGCGAGGAGTACACTTCGACGATTTTTTTCGCGCCAAGTTCGTCAATCATGTGCTCAGCTACGAGTTTTCCCACGTGTCCAATTCCTGGCAATCCCTCTACCAGAATCGGCTTTTTCAATTTCACGTCTGTGATTCGCTTGACTTCTATTCGCTCCATCTAGATCCCACTTGTTAAAAAATCTTCAACTTAGCTTTAAGCGCTCACTTTGATCGTGCAGCTGCCTCGCGCTTGAGCATTCTCCGATATCTGCCGTATCGATCCTCCGGTGAGAATCTCGCTGGGCGCGCCGCCACCGTCGGTTGTCCGCACGTCCGACATTTGTCCTCTAAGGTGTAGCCGTGGCATTTTCGAAGCTTCATCTTTAGCTTAATGAGACGGTTAGGCTATATTATGATGATTGAAGTTCTCTATGAAACTTTCCCGTGCCGCCGGCCTTCAGTACCACGTCCATAGCTGCGTTAGCAGCCCTTTTCATCGCGTTTTCTGCGATTTTGTAATCGAGGGCGACTATCCTTATACGGTAGCGAGGCGCCCCGATGTAGCTCACGTCAAAGCGAATGTCATCATCTTCGGACTTCATGGCGGCTTTCAGCGCACGTTTGATAACGTCTATCCCGTTCGGTTGAGGACATATCAGATCTACGTAGCCTGTGATGTACACGTAAGGTATTTTTACGTTCTCCTTAGCAACGAGTGCAATTTGAGCGGCAACCTCGGGCTGAAGTCCTTTGAGAGCTTCTGGGCCCCGGATGGCTGCGTCCTCAAAGACATAGTAAAGACCGTCGAATTTTTCAGCGAGTTGATCATAAAGCGCATCTTTGTCCGCCCCCGTGGCTTCGGCTACAAATTCTAGCCACTTTTCGGCCTTTTGTTCGCTTTTCCATTCCTGAATTTTGGAGCGTCTCTGATGCTCATTAACGTCCTTAAACGAGAGATCAATGTGGCTACGGCTCGGATCAACGTTCAGGACCTTGCACACGATCTTTTGACCTTCCCTTACGTGATCTCTTATGTACTTAACCCACCCAGACGCAACTTCGGAGATGTGAATTAGCCCCTCCTTCTTGTCGTACTCGTCGAGTTGAACAAATGCTCCAAACTCGACTACGTTAACCACTGTACAAACGACCAAGTCTCCGATCTCTGGCCAACCTTTTTTCATAAGACCTCAAGTATTTGTGTCCTTATCTCTGCCCTCCCGCCGCGCGGCTCAACAAGAGTTCTCCCACAGACGATGCAGTTTACCACCGAAGACGCACTGCCGAAGACAATCTGGATATTCTCACAATCCGCACATCTTACGCGCAGAAATTTGCTCACCACTTACACCTCCACTAACTCGAACTTCGATACTCTAAATCCTTTCCTTGTGTGCGCTTTGTTACATTCGGTACAGCGGTAGCGAACGTTGATGCGCTTGGTTGGTTTGTCTCCGCCCGGAACCTTGGAAAACTTGCCGAGATTACCAATGCCGCTGCGCCGCTTTTTTTGACGCGAGATCCACGTTAAAGATGATGCGCGCCCTTTTCGCACCTTCTCAACTTCGTGAGTTGTGTGCTTTCGACACACCGGGCATATTGACCTAATCTTCTTTGGCATCTTCAAGTTTATCACCGACTATGATACCCATACGGCGATCGCACAATGCCCGAGCATTCCCTTCAGGCAACATAACCGAGTCGCCTTCCCCAAGCTTGTAGTTTTCGCCGTCCAGTCCTATGAACGTGGGAATATCTGCCAACACTCGCACTCGGAGGTATCTCATATTCCCGCGTTCTCGTATTAAAGTGCTTTCGTCTGCACTGTCCTCATCTTCTTCATTGGACTCAATTAAGGACTGAAGTGCCGCTCCTTTCTTCAGAGGCTGTTCGATACTCGTAACGTCAAGCTCAACGCGATCTGATTCCTGTTTCGGCAGTGCAACAGCGGTCGGACGGTTTTCATTTGATAGCACTGGCTCGCTTGACGGAGCAGCGGCCTCGAATTCCATTTGTCCGAGTACGCGGTCCCGATAATGCGTGAATACCTTGTAAACCAAATCGTAGACTTCAGCTTCGGCGTCAGCTAGCGATACGTCTTCCCTGTGCCCTCTTGCCGCAAGCGCCGCCAACTTGATTATTTTCGCAGCACGTTTATCATAAATTGCGTCTGCGACTTGCAGAGCATTCTCGAGTTCGTCTTTTTTTTGCGGATCATCGCTTGTTTTGAGTGAGTCCATATATTCTTTGAACTCGAAATAGAAGCTATTCTTTAATTGCGTCAATCGTCGCGAGCGGCGTTCCTCGTTTCTAATCACTTTTAAGTCGTCGAGATTCATATTCGGCAAGCCCTCGCGCCATGAGATAAACGGCCGTGTGTTCCGGTAGCTCTGTTGTACTTTGATCAACCTTAATAGTTTCACCCATAATTTCAGTCGTAGCCGGCGCGAGAATGCTGACCGAAACCGAATTGTCACCGAAGACGACCGCGTCATTGAGCGGTGTAAAGCGACGGAAGCCATCGAGAGTCAAAGGCGTGACCCGAAGGCCAGAGCCACCGTGCAATGACGTAGGCAGCCGAATCAGTCTCTTTATGTCCGCGGTAACCGGCACATCGATGCGGACCTTCAAATGCGAGATAGCTTCTCTTATGATGCTTTTCCATGCATTTAGCGGAATTAGCTTTGACTCTACCAAAGGTTGGATGGATGCGTCTTGCGACAGCACGTCGACAATTTCTTTGGCGCGCCGCTTGCCGATAGACTTGACGGGTGCAAGCTCATTTATCGCAATTTTTGCATCAAGTCCGCCAATCCGCTTGAAATACTCGTCAATCCACGCCCTTATTCTAATCTCCCAACAGCTGGTGTCCCCGGGCATCGCGGTTGTGCTCGAGCGTTTCAGTAGATATTCTGCCTCAAGACCGGTCCCTGTCAAGTAATTCACAACCTCTCGCCGTTCGTGACTGCCCAAGGTAGCTAGTTTATTTTCCCGTAGATGGACGTGGTAACCACGACCACCCGAAAACACGATACTGAAGTCGCTCTCGTCTAAACCGAAATCATTCATCAGGAAATCCAACAGTTTAGTGGTTTCATCTTTTACTTCTTGAAGGATGCCCGCATACGAAGGCATAGACTTCGTCAAGAGCTTATCTGCATCGAGATCGAAGATTATGTCCGCGCCTTCCCACTTCTTGTCTTGCATGCGTGTTGCGCTGGGATACGCATAGCACGCGGTTGAATGGTACACATGAGCCGGTGCGACTGCGCCCATATATGCGCGCACTTCCTTTTGCGAGCTAAAAGCTTTGTGTCGTCGCATTACAAGCTTTGGATAACTTGAGTCAAAAAGAACAAATGCCCATTCTCGTTTCTTGAACTGCGGTGGAAGTCCAACTGAAGCCTTACGATAGTAATCGCCAAATTTCCTCTGGAGGAATGCTTTCGTTTCCGAATTCACGCGCTTGCACCTGACCGCGAGGCGTTGCCGGGTACGGCCACCTCTCTTTTCAGTAACTCATGAACGGCCGCAATTCATTGCTCTTCTTGGTTCTAGGGTCATCGGTTGTCTTACGGATGCTTAAGTCGCGCTCGGTAATACGAGAGCGGATGAGAGATACGTTTACACAGGCCTGTGGTCTCAGTGCAATTGCCGTAGGTCTCCATCGTTGAACATCCGGGAGGCACGTAATCTTTCCCTGACGCTCCCTTTATGTGATCGACCTGATAACGCGTAAGTTCGTAGTCGAAATCTGGAGATGTTTCATAGATACGCACGATCTCCTCGGCTTTCATACCTATGTTCGCTAAAAAAGAGGTCAACGCGAATCGAGCTGGATGTGAGAGGTTCTGTCCCGCTTTTACTTGAGAAAGCAGCGCTTTCATGCATGGGGGGCACGCTTCCAAAATCACAGGACCAGAATCGGCAGCGCGCGATGAGGCTACAGAGATTGCTTTTTTCAGCGGCGAGGTGTAAGGCGCAAGTTCTTCGCACATTTTGCTGCTCAGTTTTAGTGGCAGCCCGCGTAGCACCTTGAGCCTCACGGCCTCGGCCAAAACTTGGATCATCTCATTTTTTGCAAGAGTTACGTGGCCTCTGTTCAATAAGTTAACGAGGCGCCACTGTGGCCCTCTTAATCTACCCGTATACTTGATCAAGTCCGTGAAATGCAACTCAAATATATTGTTGTCTACCGATACAGGTATCCCAAAGTCCTCCAGCAGCCTTGCAATGTACTCGTCCTGAAGTCGTTCGCTGGCGTTCCGCAACTTGCTAAATGCGTCGTGGGCTTCCATAGTTGCAAATCTCTGAACCAGAACCGCTGCACGAATGCACGAGACCAACGCCCTCCCCATGACGTAAGAGAAGAGCTCAATTTCACAATCGTCGCGCTCGACTGGCTTTGAATTGACGTCGCTATCGATCGCTCGTGCGACTCGGCGAACGCTTTTGTTGAGGACGCTCTCAGAGAACTCCCCAGCGGTCATGAGAGAGTCAAAGGTCCTTGCGGATGCTTCTACGTAACGTGCTGCTTCAGCCGTATATGGAAAAAGAGCTAAATATTCGTCCATGCTTCCCGCGTCGGCCCAGTGCGACGGCGTTTGAGTTTTATTCTTGTTCGATACGCGGCGCCAAGAGATACGAGACAGAACCGTTGCCGTCGGCAAACTCAAATCCAACCTTGAGTGGTATGTTCTTGCCCATGTCTAGGGAGACTTCGGAAGCCTTTCCGACTGCTTTGGACATTTCAAGCAAGAATTCTAGACTAAAAAGTGCTCTTACTTCATCTGTTTTGCCATCTGTGCGCGAGACGTCGATAAGCTGATCTTTTGACAGCTCGAGACGCATAGTATCAGAGTCACCAAGAGCTTCCATGAAAAAGTCAGTGTCAGTGCACCCAAAGGCGATATTGTCGCTAACTTTGCCCGCTGCTTTCACCGCCCACCTAAACTCTTTTCCCGTGATAACGATGTGTGCTGCAGATTCAATCTTTGGCACTTTAGGCTCCTTCTTTATCGAGTAGGGACTTAAGAGTGCGATACTGTACTTAAGATCGCCAAATGACAAGGCCATTCGGTTCTCGTCAACGGCCATTCGGATGACATCTGTACGATTAGCCAGCTCAAGAATGTCCTGCATTTTCTTGAGATCCAGTGTGACAACCTCGTCGTCAGTTTCATAGTTCTCAAAAGCTTTAGCCGACAATTCAAACTGCACCATAGCCACGTACGAAGGATCCGCATTTCTCGCGTACAGGCCATCTTTGCTTAAATGTACCCGCGCTTCATCAACGATGATGGTTAACGCTTCGATGCCGTCCTTTAGAGTCTCTCCGAGAATATCAGCTTTAAACATGATCCGCTCCCTTGTAACCGTCTAAACTCCGTATATGTCTGCTCATAACTTTATATCTTTGCTGTTCAGAATTGGCTCGCAAAAGATCTGCGCTCGGCAGAGCAAAAAAATGGAAAGCGGCGTTCAACTAGGCCCTGAGTCGCTTGTCTTGAGAGGGAAAGTACCGAACGCTGCCTGCGCCTTGCCCCAAACCCTCATCTAAACGGACGCTTACTTCTGTTATAGTGCTGAGGTCAAGCTTGTTACAAAGCTCATCGAGGAGGAAGGAACAAAGATCTTCAGCGCTCGCAGAACTGATGGGGAGCATAACCACGTCTTCTCTCGGGAAGCAGTAACGTTTCCCGCACTTTCCAACCGTGACCGCGATATCTCCAGCGCCCTTGTTCCGTATCTTGACATCTGCATCTCGAGATGCGAGCAGAATCTTATGATCGAGAGCTTCACAGATCTCTGCAACATGTTTTTTGATGTCTTCAAAGTCTATTACAAAATCATGAATCTGCGCGCCGACGATCTTCGCACTCATTGCATACGTATGCCCGTGCAAGCGCCCGCACTTCGGGTGATCCGGTATGAAATGGCACGCTGAAAATCGGAGCTTTGCCTGCCACCCGTCAAGCTCTATCCACATGGATCGGTCTGTGCTGGCCGCGACGTTTCTTGAGTTCTTCATCTTTCTTGTCGATGCACTTGTCTATTGATAGAGTAGTATATAAAAGCCGTCTGGCCACCCATAACGCTTTTTATTCGGTGCGCCAGCTATCATCTAGAATGAAAAGCCTCGAGAAACGGCGAAAGGACTATTACTACCAGCGGGCGAAGTCGGAAGGATATCGATCGCGAGCTTCTTTCAAACTGCTGGAAATTCAAGAACGGTACCACGTTATACGACGAGGAGATGTGGTCGTCGATTTGGGCGCCGCCCCTGGCGGATGGCTCCAAGTGATCCACCATTTAGAAGCGTCCGCCATAGCAGTTGATCTGCAGCAGATCGCTCCGCTGGAGGGGGTGACGCCTATTCGAGGCGACCTAACTTCCCCAGAAATTGTGAATAAAATACAGGAGATCGTTGATGCTGTGGATGTCGTCATATCGGATGCTGCCCCGAATCTAAGTGGCGCGTGGAGCCTAGATCACGCGCGATCAATCAACCTTTCAGCCTGCGCGTTAGAGATCGCCAAATATGTGCTGAAACCAGGCGGCAATTTCGTGGTAAAAGTTTTCCAAGGGGACCTCTTTGACACGTTCACACGCGACGTGAGCGCGTATTTTAGATTTGTCAAGGCGTTCAACCCGCGAGCATCACGAAAACAGAGCGCCGAAACATACATAATAGCTAAGCGTTATGTCCGAGCAGACCGTTTGACCAAGCTGAGTGGTTGAGGATTGGCCAACCTGTGCTAAAGCCGCTGCAGGTCCAGCCACAAATTGTCAACGTAAAACTATTTATTCACGTATCGGAAACTACTCGTTGTATTTGCAGCTACAGACCAAAAAAAGGTTCTTTTCCGAACGACGCATTGACGTTTGCGAGTAATGGCACAACAAAGTACGACTAGCGTGATGACGAGGCTCTTGCTCGTTTATTTGGTGATGACTGTAGCCTATGCTTTTCTGCGAAATCCCGTTGGTCAAGCCATGAACTATGTCCTCGGGGGTTTGATCACCACCCTGCACGTTCCCCTTTTCATCACCATCCTTTTGCTGTCGGTTATCACAGGCTCTTACTCTTCTCTGCTGCTGAACCGCTTCGTCGATCAAGACCAGGTAAAACAGTCTCAAGCAAAGATGAGGGAATTTCAGAAGGTCTACCGCGAGGCCCAACTGGCCGGAGACCAGGGCAAACTGAAAAAGCTCGAGAAGGAACGTGCCGAAGTGATGGAGCTCAGCATGGACGTTCAAGCACAGACCATGAGACCTATGCCATACATACTAATAATCTCGCTGCCACTGTTCGGCTGGCTAAGTTACACGATGGCGAACGTAGCTTCATGGCCGACAAGCGTGCCAACTACGATGACGTTCCCCCATTTTGGAACACTGGCGTACACTCAAGGCGTCATTTGGACTTTTCCTGTTTGGCTTGTTTGGTACCTCGTTTGCTCACTCGTTTTTACTCAAGTCATTCGCAAGACTTTGGGGATGTGACTGCTGGCATACTTCATGCTCAACAAAGACTTTTCAGTTCTCCCGTGCATTCTCACCGTTGTCTTCAAACAGACCGTTACGATTCCATCCTCAACCATGACTAAGTCGGGCTTTCTCGTTCTCGCAGCTCAAATCGAGCAGCACCCCCTTCAACGTGGCTGCGTCAGCGTCCGTCTTAATCGACGTGCCTGAAAAGTGAGTTCTCGATGCGCGACAACCGACGGTGCGCAGTCCGCTTACGAGCGTTTCAATAGGAACTGGTGGACACTTGAGTTCTCTCAGGAGCTTGTGATAATCAAAAAACGTTACCGTGTCAAGCTCATTTAGACACAGTGTTATGATTTTTGCGGCGCGCCTCTTGGTCCCAAAAACACCATTCTCAATGTTTTCAAGAACTTGCTGGCAAAATTTTTGATCACATAGAGTCCCAAGCCAGAGAGGCCCAGCCACAGCAAGTTTTGCACCGCAAAACGCACAATCAGGGCACAGCATAGAAAATAGCCCCGGGAGCACCCAGCGATGTCCGCAAGTAAAACAGTGGGCTATGAATCCCATCGACCTGACACACGCGTTGGCGAGCTCGGCGCCGCGATCGAGAAGCAAATAAACCCGATAGTAATGCTCGGTTGCGTGCGCGAGGACCGGAGTGGCAGATTTGTCGTATTTGACAAGCTCTCGAATGATTGTGCCGATCAGTATTCTTATCCCTGTCTCAGCATGATACTCCGTGTTCATAGGCAGTGCAGAATACCTCCTTACGCCAGCATTAAAATGAGCGCCACTTAGGGGGGCAGTGTCCGTCGCAGTCACACAAAGCATCTTGCTGGCTGACCTGCACGCTGCGTCAACAAAAGGGGTTGGGGATCCGAACGGATCGAGGTCGATTACGTTGAACCTCGCTTCAGACATCAAAGCGTTCGCATCACGGTGCTCCACGTGGACGTTCAGCTGCAATCTTTTCGCGTTCCTCTTGACCAACTCATATGCTGCGAGGTCATAATCGTTGACCGTGACCTCGACCTGCGCCTCGTTCGCAACTCTGAAACCCCGTATGCCACAACCCGCGAGCGCATCTAGATACGTGAGCCCCCTGTTGTCGCGTTGATTATTGTCAAGAACCTGTATACAAGCAACGTTTATGTCTCGACTTAACTCCATTCGTGGGTTGTAGAAGACCGGTGCCGATGATGGAGGGTACGACGCGTTTGGATCCAAACGCGGCACCAAAACAGGAGTGTGGCCTTCAAGAGCGAGCCTGGTTCGCACACGTAGAACTAAGTTTTGTGAATCATAAGGTTTTTCATAAGCTGCGCCATTTGCTCGTGCATTCGCGCGGTGCGTCTTGAAACACCGAGCGAAATCCGGACAAACGCTTGTTAATGGACCCTCTCAAACTTCCAGTGATCGACCAGCGGTGCGGTGGCATCGACGCCGACCTTCGTTGTCGTGCCGTCGCTTCTACTGCGCGGGTCGAGGGACGATCCGCGAACGTTTGGGATAACCATAACATCTAAATCGCCTTTGACGCGCGTGGCGATTGCAAATTCTATATCATCAGCGTCGTAGATATCAATGTCCTCATCGACCACTACAACGTGTTTCAAACTCGTGTGAGCCGCAAACGCTGCCATGATCACATTTTTTGCGTCCCCCTCGGTCTGTTTCTCTATCTGTATAACAGCGTGCAGATAGTGACGCCCTCCTGCAGTCAAGACTACATTCTTCACTTTTGTTACGTTTTTGCACGCGTTGTAGATCTGCGGTTCATATGGAATACCCATCAAAAGCGAGTGTTCGACACCGGCTGGCAATATGGAGTGGTAGATGGGGTCTCTAACCGACACCATTCTCGTTACTTCGATAACTGGTTCAGGTCGAACGACGTCATACGTACCCGTAAGATCCACAAAAGGACCTTCATTTGTAGTTCTTGTTGGGCTTATTTGTCCCTCCAAGACTATTTCGCTTGGCGGGACAGGGATCCCATTTTCACATTCAATGAGGGTCTGAGCCTTTCCCTTCAGGGCGGCTGCATAGTTGAATTCGAGACCACACGGGAGCCTCGTAGTTGTTGCGAATAGCGTGACAGGATCGACGCCTATGGCGACAGCGATGTTCAGGGGCTCGGCTTTTTTTGCAGATGCTTTGTACATCAGATACGTATGGCGCGGCGGCACGAGCCTCACAGCTAACGACGTTTTGTCGACAACCATCATGCGATGAACTGACGCGTTTATTCTGTGACCATATTTTGCTACCACGACGCCTGCGGTGATGTAGGGTCCGCCATCTCGATCGAAAAACTTCATTACAGGTAACTTACTCAGATCAGGAGTGCGTTCTAAGTCCCACGCAAGGTCTTGTACCACCGTTTTTCCTGTTGCCGCAGTGCTTAAAAGCTTACGAATAAGCCCTCGTTCGTCGACGTTGAGCGCTTGGGCCAGTAGCGCACGCGAAGCCAAGAGGTTTACGATGGCTTGAGAGCCGTCAATACGTTCGAACAGTACCGGTCCCCGTCCCCGGGCTAGGCGCGGCGCTTGCAATATCGGCGAAACGGGCTTAGTTACGACTTCTAGTTGTCCTGAGTCCTTTAGATGCTGAATGAAGCGTCTCATTTAGTCACCCCAGCGTCGCGACACCGAATGGTCAAGCTGCAACAGGTCGAGCACCCGGGCAACCAGAACTTCAATGAGCTCTTCGATCGTAGTCGGACGTGTGTAAAACCCAGGACTGGCGGGGACTATGACAGCTCCAAATTGCGATAATTTCAGCATGTTGCTCAAATGAATGCCGCTCAATGGGGTTTCGCGCACAACCAGTATGAGCTTCCTATGTTCCTTTAAACATACATCTGCGGCGCGCGTTACAAGGTTTGAAGAAATGCCGTGTGCGATACTTCCAAGCGTCTTCATGCTGCACGGAATTACTACCATGCCGTTGCTAATGTGGGAACCGCTTGCAATAGGCGCGGCGAGGTCCATTTCGTCGTACGTGCGGTTGACTAACGACGTGACGTAGTTCAAGCTGTACTGAGTCTCAATGCCTATAAGCTCCTGGCCACTTTTGGTCACAACGAGCTGCGTGTCAACGCCGAGCTGATTCAGCACCTCTAGCAACCGAACACCGTACTGCACTCCGCTCGCGCCGGTAATGGCAACTGTAATCGTCATTTAAAAGCCTCGATAAGTTCATTAACAAGCGAAAATGATGCATCAACAATTTCTGTGACTTGCCCTTCAGATGCGTCGTGAACATGAATCCCGACAACCACGACGCAGCTCTGCCGCAATTCCTTGGAAATTCGCAAAGCAGCTTCCTGGGCGATAATATCATCGCGGTGATTGGGAACAGTTAACACTGAAGCATAAGACCTCCTGTGAAATCCGCCCAGCGCAACGGCACCCACGTGCGCTTTTCCCCCCACCAACGTGACGAGTAAGTCTTTTCCGACGCGAGTTGCGTCGACCCTCAAATCTGCTGAGCCCGCGTTTCTAGTCAACACAACGTGACCATGAGACAAATATCTACTCCCGTTCACAGTTTATGGCAAATCAAAGGCTTAAGCGAGGCGACCGTCAGGTAGCTACGGCCACAACGCCTCTAATTCTATCGTGCTCACAGTCTTAAGGCTTTTGGGTTTGGCGCCTGCGCGGCGCGACTGTTGAGGCCGCTATTAAGATGCCCAGCAATTGAAAGAATTTTGCTGCCAACCAGCCCACAGTGCAACAAGGGGCCCCATTCTTTGCGCGCTTATTCGAGTCGCGGACGAACGCAGTTCTAGTTGTGCGTGACATACCCATTTATTCTAGAAAAGCTCACTGGAACGTCGGGGAAGAACGTTGCTACTCTTATCTGGCGGAACCGGTAGCCCTAAACTGCTTGGCGGGCTGCTTCTCTATTGTTCTGGCGCTCAAGTGACCGTCATTGCCAATACCGGAGATGACATTTGGATCTCGGGCAATCTTGTTTGCCCGGACCTTGACACAGTCATCTACACCACGGCGGGAATTGTCAGTGAACGGTGGTGGGGTATCAACGGCGATACTTTCCGTACCCACGAAAGACTGGCAAGCTTAGGACAAAAAGAAGCGCTCATCATAGGCGAGCTTGATAGAGCTATTCATATTTTCCGAAGCGACCTTCTACGACGAGGGGCGACGCTAACTGATGCAACGCACACGATATGCGCTTCGTTGGAATTAGCTGCAAAGATCCTCCCGATGACGGACGACTTCGTGCCTACAACGATCGTAACGGACAAAGGCGAGATGCATATCCAAGATTTTCTGGTAAAATATCAACAAGCCCCGAGCGTTTCGCAGGTGAGATGCCGGCCCGGCAAAATGACCAAAGAAGTAGAAACAGCGCTCGAAGAATGTCGTTCCGTCGTGATTGGGCCCTCAAATCCGATATCAAGCATAGGGCCTATCCTTAACGTGAACGGAATGCGAAAAATCCTTAAAGACCGATTTGTCATTGCTGTTAGTCCAATAATACGCAGCGAGCCGATTAGCGGACCTGCGGGAAAGTTCATGGAATCGCGTGGACTTCCGATCAGCTCTTTAGGGGTCGCGGAGTTCTACAGCGACTTCTTGGATGCCTTAATCGTTGATCATCGCGACGACATTTCTCAAAGCGATTTGCCGGACGGTATAGAACTGTTCCGCGCGGATACGATTATGTACGGCATAGAGCAAAGCAAAAAGCTGGCGACAGAGATCGTGCGAATACTTGCGCACCAAAGTTAAGGATATGTGTTAACCGTAGAGTCGGCGTCTGCAAAATAAAATTAAATAGCAGCAAATTACAATATTGAGCGTCCGTATTACGACTTGCCCTTTTCAGGGTAGCAAGTGAGTCTTGATACGTAACGAGGTTTCATCGTGGCTCAAGAAATCTTTCAACTGACGATCGGCGATGTCCGCATCCCCAATCCTTTGGTTCTCGCTTCGATGGCTGGACTAACTAACAGCTCGTTTGCTCTCTCGCGGAGCGTTGGACTGGGAATTCTCGGTGGATACAACCTTGACGCGCCAACCATCGAAGCGGCAAAAGAGCTCGTCAAGAAGGGGCGAAGTGAATTTGCTTACGACGAACCGACACCTGTTATCAAAAACGAGCTCGGAGTCATGAACACGATCGACATGAAAGCCGGAATCAATGTTCGGTCAACTACGCTGGAGCCCCTGATCGCGATCGCCGAGTTGATTCATCAAAAAGGGGCAATTCTCGAACTAAACGCCCACTGCAGGCAGCCTGAAATGCAAGCTGTTGGCGCCGGCCAGCGTCTCACGCGCGATCTCAACAAGCTCGGCGAATGGATACGGGAGATCAAACAAACAGACGTGCCCGTGTCGGTGAAGGTACGCGCAGGCGTTGTTGGAGATATAGAGCTCGCAAAGGCCATAGACAAGGCCGGTGCTGACGCGATTCATATCGACACGATGGATTCTGGGCCCGCGTTGGTCAAGAAAATTCGGGATGCTACGGCACTCAAAATCATCGCAAACAATTCGATCGTGGACTATGGCAGCGCCCACAAAATGTTCTCGATGGGAGCAGATTATGTCTCAGTCGCCCGTGCCGCTGTGGCCGACAACACAGCTGTCGAACAGATCCTGACTGAAGTTCGGTCATTTCAAGAAGCTGTTGGTTGGTACAACGCCCCAAAACACATTTGCGCTGGAGGGGACTTGCGGGGGTTAGCGTACTGTTGCATGCCCGTAAAGGAGTGTCCACTACGCTATGTTCTGAAACGGGCGGGGATCTCCCAGGAAGAGTACGTCAAAATCAAAGAGAGCTTCAACAACACAAAGCTAGGGGCGGGACCAGACACATGCTTCGGGAGCATGGTGTGGTGCTGCAAAATTACAAGGCCTTGCCCTTGGAGAGACGGCTCTCTACAGGACCTAGGCTTTTCCGACGTCGAGTACATGCAACTCAAAAAGCAACTTGCAGAGAGATTTCTTAGCTGTCGAGACCTTGACTGAGCTCTTAAACATGTACGACCCGGATTTCATAGCAGGTTGTGCAGAGCTAGCAATGTTGCTCGAAGTGTCTGCGACACCAAAGCCGGGCAATGTAGACCGAACGCATGACTTTGACGATGTAAGTTACGAACATTTTCTTGCATCTGCGGTTGGCACTTTTCCTGTCTTCAAAAAAGCAGCGTCAGCGCAGCATCGGATAGGCGGTCTGATTCTCGATGCAGTTCAAGCGAGTGCCACCTGGCAGAGCGCTGGGAACTGCCACTTTGGCGCGATCCTGCTGCTGATCCCTTTATGTACCGCGGCACGGAAAAGCAGCACGATATCTCAGCTCAAGACTAACCTGGTCCGTGTCGTCAAGGACACTTCGAGCGCCGACGCGATCCAGTTCTATGAATCTTTTCGGAGCGTGCACATCCGCGTCGGGGAACATCATTATCTTGACGTGAATGACACGTCCTCATTGCAAGCAATCAAGCAACAAAATTTGACGCTGTGGGATGTCATGCGAATATCGAGCCCAAACGACACCATTGCAAAAGAATGGACTGAAGGGTTTCCTCGTACCTTTTACGGCGCCGAGTTGATGACACACTATGTTGAATCGGGACTCAGTGTCAAGAGTTCAATTGTGCACCTATTTCTGCGACTCCTAAGTGAGTTCCCCGATACGCTTATAGCAAAAAAATTCGGCACTGATGTAGCCCTTGAAGTTTCGGCAAAAGCCGCTCACATACTGAAAGAGGACGGCGCTGATGAGTTCGACAGAGAGCTCATCGCAAGGCACGTTAACCCCGGGACGACAGCCGATCTGGTAATCGGATCATTATTTGTCGTGCTCTTAGGAGGCTTCCGTTACTGATGGACGTGCAATTTCACGAAGGTATCTCAGAAGTCATAGCAACGACGCGCAATGGCAAGCCCAACGCCGCTCCTATGGGTGTCATAAATCGCGGCTTCCTCTACATTGCCGTTTACAAAGACAGCCACACCTTTTTGAACGTCAAGAAAAATCGGCAGCTGGTTGCCAACTTTGTTGCAGATCCGTTGCTTTACGTAAAAACCGCCTTTGAGGATCTCGATCCCGATTTTTTTTCCCTCGATGATGGGGCACCAGTCCTAAAGGCAGCGTACGCATGGGTAGAATTTACGTGTTCGATTTTGGAAAAACCGACTCAAAAAAGCGCTGTAGTAAAAGTTAAGCCTGTGAGATCTGTCGTCTTGCAGAGGCCGATAATACCTGTGAGCAGAGCATTTTGCGCTGTCCTTGAAGCAACGATTCACGCAACACGTTATCAGGCCCTTGAAGACCCAGCTTACCTTAAGCGGATGGCTCACTGCGAGGGCATCGTTAGAAAGTGCGGTGGAAGGCGCGAGTTTGAGGCATTCGAGCTCCTAAAAAAATATCTTGGACAAGCGCCCACATCCAAGCAGCAGGATTAAGATCAGAACGAGTGGAGAGGCTATGGCAAGAATCGCGTGGGGCATTACGGGAGCTGGGCATCATTTACGGGAAACGTTTGATTTGTTCGTCAGAGCAAAGGAAGTCTACGGCGACCGCGTCTCTGTTACTTCATTTGTCTCACGAGCTGCAGAGGAGGTTACACGGGTATACGGCCTTTTTCAACAATTGGAGCGAGTTTCTCCTGGAGGGTACATGGAGGAGGTCATACTCGAACGCGAACAAGGATGGAGCTACCCAAAGACTGGGCGCTTCTCGCGCGGCATCTATGACGCATTGGTTGTGTCCCCGACTACGTCCAATACAATTGCCAAAATAGCCCACGGCATTGCAGACTCACTTGTTACTAATGCGGTCGCGCACGCCGTGAAAGGCGGAGTTCTGGTTTTCATCGTTCCTGTCGATATTGCAGGCAGCGTTAAAAGTCCGGTACCTTACTTCATAAACAGAGATCTCTGCACTGGATGCCAAGAATGCGCTCAAGCGTGCCCAAACGATGCGATTGACGAGCAAATCGACTACCTCAGATGCAATGGCTGCGGCTTGTGCAAAGACGTTTGCGATTATAACGCGATCCAAGAGGGGACGGTGAACCTCGTCGTCCGCGACATTGACAAGAACAACGTCAGAACCCTAAGAGATTCAGAAGGAATCACGATTCTGGACAACCCTCATCAGCTTGAGAAGGCACTTTTGACAGTCATCTGATCCGCACGTCCGAACTGAGACGCCCAGTTTGATGTTTTATTCGGGTAATTTAGCGGCTATTCCTATGATTCAAGACGCGTGCCTTAAGTGAATAACTTGTTGACCGAAGACGAGGCGACACGTGGCCCCCGGCTTTAGATCTGCCGGCCTGTATGGCGCATAGTATGTCCTGCACAGTGACGCCGCTCGCTGTATCTACTTCAGTGTACCCAAAACCGACCGTCTCCACGTAGTGAGAATCACTTCCGCCGGTGACCCCAAGGTTCAGCTTCGCAGCTGAACGAGTCGCGAGATAATTTGAGACTCCAAGCAGGTCCCTTGAATTAAACGCTTCGACAGCGTCTATCCTCTTGTTGCGCAAACTCCGAATGCCATTTCTGAACAATTCGAATGGATGCGGCGCCACGACGATGCCACCGCCGCCGTGAGCGCATTTAATGGTTTCACAAACAGATAGACCAGGAGGCACAAGAGTGTGATTTCCGAGCGTTATCAAATGGCCCTCCGCTGTTGAGATCTCGGCGCCCGGTAGTATGATTAGATTCAGTCCCAGATCCTCCGTAAGCCTCGCTGCATCAAAGAAAGATTGCACAGAATCATGATCAGTAATCGCGAGTCCGTCCAGACCCGCTTCTTGTGCCTGCTTAAGTATCGCTTCGACTGAGCTGTTTGAGTCAGGAGAGAAGTGTGAATGAATGTGCAGATCAAACCTCATCATCAGTAATTCTGATATAACATATTAAGAGTATGTAGTTAGTGGTGGAAATTTATAGTACGAGTGCTTGTGGCGACCGGTCGCTGCGCCGAACAAGTCGTTAAAGAGGCTGTAGGCGCAGCCGCAGATGTGTTGGTTCTAGATGTAGACATTGCGGCGCTGATGACGCCTTCCCTCTTAAGGGAGGCGTACGTCGAGTTCGCAAGACGGCAGAGTCACAAGCACGATCTGATCTTGATTCCCGGCGCTACGAATCCCGCTGACTTTGGGGCGCTCGGTAATGAGCTGAGCGTGAAAATTGCTCTGGGCCCAAAACAGGCCTATGATCTCGGTTTGGTGCTTAAATACCTCGATCAATCCCTACTGTCACTCAATACACCGGCTGACTGCATCATTCACGAAAAGCGTAAAAGTGACACCTTGAACCTATTGACGCAGCTAGAAAGATCTGCAGCCTATGATTTCAAAATTCGAGACCTCAAAATTGGGGGAAACTCTCGAATGAAGGTGCTCGGAGAGATAATCGACGCCCCGGTTGCAGATGCCAAGCGCATTGCTTTACAGCATCTACGCAACGGGGCGGACATCATCGACGTGGGCATACCTCTCGGGACCGCGAAGCGCGAGGTGAGTCGCACTTTTGCGGAGGTCAGCGCGGTTACCGGTGAGTACAACGTCCCCCTCAGCATTGATAGCCTCGATCCAGAGCTTATATGCGCTGGAATAGAATCAGGCGCTGAACTCGTTCTCTCATTTACGGCAGAAAACGCCGCCGAGATAGGGCCCACAGTCGCAAGAAAAGACCTTGCAGTTGTAGTGCTGCCCGAAAACGGCGACGTTTGCTCTACCGTGGCCCTAGCGCGCACTTTTGGCATCAGCAAAATCATCGCTGATCCCGTGTTATACCCGATAGGCAGTGGCGCCTCCAACTCGCTCGCGGAGTACCGCCGCGTCAGATCGGTCAGCAACGTCCCGCTGTTTCTCGGCGTCGGCAACATCGTTGAGCTTATGGAGGCAGACTCCATAGGCGCTAATGCTCTGCTTGCCGGTCTGGCAATGGAGCTCGGGGTTGGCGTGCTCTTCACTCCTGAGCACAGTGACAAAGCAAATGGCAGCGTTAAGGAGCTGAAGACAGCGGCCCAGATGATGCAGCTCGCGCAGCATCGAAAAAGCCCACCCATAGATCTAGGCATTGATCTTCTCGTATTGAAAGAGCGCAGGCGGCGACCCGAGTATCAATTAACCAGCAAGAACGTCCTCGAGGCAAACGATTTTGACACAGCGCTGTGGGCGCCTGACCCATCTGGCAACTTCGTGATCGGGGTTAAAGATGGGATGATCGTTGCGAGGCACGACACGGGAACCGCCGTACGAGGCAAGTCCGCGAAACGCATACTTGATGCCATTGTTGAGCTTGAGCTCGTATCTACGGCATCCCACGCAGGGTATCTTGGACGTGAGTTGAAAAAGGCAGAAATCGCTCTGAAGCTGGGAAGGAGCTATGCACAGGATGATACATTCTGAGGTCTGGCCCTGTCAAAAGCAAAGACGAACTAACTTTCCGCTTGAAAGGGTGTGAACAAATCTCGCGTTCATTCATACGAATTTTGGTCGCTGCGAGAGCATTTCGGGTAATGTTAGTGGCCGATACGGCATTTGCTCGATTTCTTGGCGCACGTGATCTATCAGCTCATTAGTATACATCGATTCTTTTTGCCCCGAAAAGCGTACCGTCACGGCGAGGCTTTTCCTCTGCTCCTCTTTTTCCCCGATGACAACGACATAGGGCACCCATTCTTTCCCGGCAGAGGCGACTTTCTTGCTGACTGACTCATCGCGGTCGTCGATGTCAACGCGTATTTTCGCATTTCTGACCTCGCTTGCGACCTCTCGCGCGTATTGAAGATGCTTTTCGGAGACAGGAACGACCCTAACCTGCGTCGGCGCAAGCCATACGGGCAAGGCCGGCACTCTCTCGAGCGCCTGCGCCTCGAGGATCGCGCAAAGCACGCGCTCTATGCCACCCGTCGGGGACGTGTGCAGAATAATGGGCCAGCGTTCTCCCGCTTCGGTATAGTACTTGATATCAAACCGCTCCGCGCTCTCCACGTCAATTTGAACGGTCGGACATTCGATCGGTTTCCGCGAAGTATCTAAAGCCGCGAGATCGCACTTGCAGACCCAGTAATGAACGCGTTCTGACAAGAGTTCTACCAAGAAAGGGCGCTTAAACTCGCGAGCGATCTGCTCTACCCACTTTTTGTTGTCATCATAAAATGCCCTCGTGCTCCGAAATATCGCCTGATATTTCACGTCGAGATCCAAACCCGATTTGAACCCGAGTCTCAGCTGCTCGATGAAGAAACGCTTGGCTTCGCTCATGTCTCGGCAAGCGGTGTGCATGTCAGGCATCGTAAAAGCCCGTTGGCGCTTGAGACCAGTCAATTCGCCCCGCTGCTCATACCTGAAAGAATAAGTCGAAAGCTCGTACAGTTTCAGCGGCAGGTCTTTTTCGGTCAAATGCATCTGGTGCATCATGCTAAACATACCAAAGCAGGCAGCGAATCTTAGCATCATATCGCGTGCGCCCGCTTTCAGCCGATATTGTCGCTCACCAAACTTGCTCGCGTGTTCACTGACTGCTCTGCTGGACAGGTCATACATAACCGGCGTCTCGACCGGCATCGCCCCGTAGTTCACCGCGAGGAGATAAGAATAGTCGATGAGGAGATCACGGACTAGTTTTCCTTTCGGCAGCCACTTGAGGTGTCCCGCGTCTGACAGCGGCTCGTACTCGACGAGCTCCTTCTCTTTCATTAGCTTAATATGCGGCAACTCCGCTTCTGTGCTGTAGAGGGCGTGTTGCCCCAGTTCATAACTAACGATGTCCTTGAATTCGGCGTCCGTCGAGTGAAACGCAGTCGCCGGAGTTATCGTACCGCTAGGCTCAAGCACGTAGAATTCGCTTTCGACGGCCGTCTTCTCCGGTTTTGCCTCTGGGTGAATAGATCTGGATAGTTCAGCAAGAGGATGCCCTTTACACTTCAAACTGAACGATTTATACCATCCGAATGGCGCCCTCAGCACTTCAAAGCCGACGAGCAGAGATTCAATCTCCTGCAGGATGTTCAAAGCAGTCTCGGGTGATGCCAACTCGGAACTCAAATGAGCGTAGGGATAGATCACGACCCGCTTCGTGGCTACCTTAGTCGCAACGTCGCCTATTGCATTCGCTGCGTCGGCTGCCACGTCGTCAATACTCGTCTCGTCACCGCGTTCTGCGGCGACAAAGGCCACTAAAGCCTCCTCCATTCGCGCCTGTTTGCGTGAATCTTCCGTATCTTCAGCGTACTTGCTTGCCTTCGTGACCTGGTACTCAATATAGTCAACGTGCATTAGCAGAAGTCGCATGTTTAGCAGTCCTCTGTTCTCAAATCACGGTCGCAAGGTGGTTTTACAAGGGTGACAAGTGCAGCCTTCACGGCTCACGCGGTCTTTAAAACTAAAAAAATCCTTAATACAAGTGTGTTCGCCTTAAAGAAGGCCTTTGACTAGTATAAACTTTTGACGAACGTGTACAAGATGACAGTTATAGCTGCTACGATTAGGAGATCATGAAGGTACGGGATCTCAAACAAAATCAACGAGATGACAAATACTAAGGCAAGCGTAATCCAATCAATTCGAAGTGGGTATCGCGGCCGTTGCATATCAAACCATACACTACCTTATGGTATAAAATCCTATTGCTTTTTTTGCGAAAAATAACTTGGAAGCGAGCTTGTTTTTCAAAACGAATCAATTAAGGCAGCCTATTAAATACGTCGAGGTGACTCCAGTAATGCGCACCGCATAGAAGAGGCCAAGAGGCAGTTCGCGTGGTACAACTATCGGCCTATAGTTGTCGTTGTATAACATAGTGCTTCCATTCTTGCCTTTTTCCACTGCCAGCGCCCTGTAGCTCTCTCCTATGTACTCACGGTTTCGCTGACGGGCAACGCGGTGGTGCTCCGCTGTCAGCATTCGCGATCGATCTTTCTGTACTCTGCCGGTCACAGGTTTCAAAAAAAACGCGGCAGTCCCCTCTCTGCGCGAAAAACGTGTGATGTTCACTTTGAGCGGCGTAACTTCCCGCAGTAGGTCCACTGTGGCCCGAAAATCCTCAGCCGTTTCACTCGGGAAGCCTACAATGAAGTCAGTCGATACAGTAACGTCTCTAAGTTCGTGACGGAAGCTCGAGACAATGTGCTTAAAGTCGAACACCGTATGACCTCGCTCCATTAGCTCCAAAATCCGATCTGAACCCGACTGCACCGGCAAGTGCACGAATCTGTATATCCGAGGATGTTTAAACGCTTTCAACAGATCCTCTGCGATATCGAGAATTGAGGACACGTTCATCATCCCGACGCGGAGCTTAAAGTCGTGTTCAATTTCGCATAGCGTTTCAACAAGGTCGGGTAATCGGTAGCCCTGATCTAGCCCGTATACTCCCCCATCCTGCGCAGTCAGGAAGATTTGTTTTGCACCATTTTGAACACTCCGCTCCACATCCCTGCTGATGGCTTCGATGCTTCGGCTCTTCAAAGGACCTCTGATGAGCTTTACGATGCAGTAGCTGCACCTTCCCCCACATCCTTGAGCGATCTTTACTTTGGCTGTGATGCTGGGTCTTGGTGCAGATGTGGCGGTACGCGAGAAATGAGCGTCTATGTAAGACGCCACGCCGCTGATCCGCATGGTTTTCAATGCCGGATACAACGCGCTGAGCCGATCCCCAAATGGCCCTGCCATGCAGCCTGTGATAATGAGCGTTCGCTCGCCTAACTGCTGATATAGAATGTCTATCCGCCTTAGGATCTTTTTTTCGGTCGTCCCGATAACCATACACGTGTTTAGAACGAGCACCTGAGCATCCTCGGTAGATTCGACCACCCTGTGGCCCTTTAGCTTATGCGTCAGCTCTTCGCTTTCGCTTTGGTTTAACGTGCAACCATAGGTTTCTAGATAAACCGAGGTCATTGCTCTTGTTCAAAGGCCGTGTATCGTGCGCGAGACAAGTACATATTCGCGTGAATCGTTTCGACCGTTCTCCAACGTCAGTTGCTTGCAGTGTGATCAATAAAACGGCGTTTAACCCAATGAGAACTAACTACATGCGAATAGATAACTATACCTTTTGACGCTAAGATTATAGAATAAAATCGAACGTAGCGCGCCTACGTTCTGTAGCAGCCTATGAAGATATCTGTGATTATTCCGACGATGGATGAGCCAGCCATAGCTGACGTTCTTCACGATGTCCTTGACGCGCTGCAACAGCACAGCGTGGAATTAATCGTGGTCGACAAGTCAAAAGATGAGACAGCTACGCGTGCCGCAGAGCTCGGAGCAAAGGTAATCCATCAGACGGGGACAGGGTATGGGGATGCGTACATCACAGGATTTCAACACATATCTGAAGACACTGAGACAGTCGTCATTCTGGATGGCGACTACACCTACGATCCGTACGACATTCCAAAGCTGCTTCAGGCTATCAACGACGGCGCTGACCTTGTAATAGGTGCTCGATTTGCTCTTATGGACAAAGGAGCGATGAGCCGGAGAAACGCTCTCGGCAACAGACTGCTAACCGCCCTCATACGAGTTCTGTATCACGTACGCATAACCGATTCTCAATCAGGAATGCGCGCCATAAGACGCTCCGCACTCGATCGTTTAAAACTTGAATCGCCCAACATGCCGTTCGCGAGCGAAATGATCATCGAGGCACAAAAAGAGAACCTCGCCATTACTGAGGTTCCCATAAAGTATCGGAACAGAGTCGGCCGTGCGAAGCTGTACCCGTTCAGGGATGCATTTAGCATCTTGTTTACCACAATTCGCCTTGTCCGGGACTACAATCCAATCGTTATTTTCTTGCCCATTGGTCTTGCGCTAATACTCATAGGCCTCGCCTATGGTACAACGATACTTATCGAATACACCACAACCGGCATCGTGACGCGCTTGGCAGGTGCGGTTCTCTCCGTCTTCCTCATCTTGACCGGCTTGCAGATAACGCTTTTCGGTTTGCTAGCGGATATCATACTAACGAACCTGCGACGACGATAACTACCAAAATGAACATTGGCTATGTTTCAGATGTAGTCTATCCTTTCGTGAATGGCGGAGCTGAGAAGCGTATCTACGAAATGGCAAAGCGTCTTGCCATAAATGACGAGGTGCACATCTTTGGCGTAAAGTGGTGGAAAGGAAAGAGCGATATTGAGTTGGGCGGGATTCACGTCCACGGTATTTGCAAACCGCTCAGCCTTTATGCAGGAGAGCGCCGTTCTTTTCGAGAAGCAGCGAGATTTGCAGGCAGTTTGGGCCCCATTTTTAAGCAAGACCTCGATATCATTGACTGCAATCAATTCCCGTACTTACACTGCTTTCCGTCGAGACTATTTTCGCAACTGAAACGTATCCCTCTAGTCATTACGTGGCACGAGTTTTGGGGCGATGACTGGTACGCGTACTTGGGTAAGCTCGGATTCTTTGGCAAACTGACGGAGAGGGCAACCCTGATGATAGCTGACGAGGTGATCGCTGTCTCTATGACCACAAAAGAACTCATCGCGCAGTTCAGAAAAAGCGTATCACTCGTGCCGAATGGAGTCGATGCCTCCGTGATCGATTCGATCGCACCGGCTGAAATCTCAGTCGACGCGCTGTTTGTGGGAAGGCTCATTCCTGAAAAAAACGTCGAACTGCTGGTACGAGCGATGCCTCCAAGCAAAACGCTCTGCATAGTCGGCGATGGTCCCGAAAAAGCAAAACTTGTTCAACTCTCGAAAGAACTTAGCACTAACGTGCGTTTCCGCTCAGAATTGCCTTACGAAAACCTCATAGGCGTGATGAAAGCGGCAAATTCGTTAGTTTTACCTTCCAGCCGTGAAGGCTTCGGCATCGTTGCCCTTGAGGCGCTAGCTTGTGGTACGCCCGTCATTACGAGCAATGTTCGAAAAAATGCAGCAAGAGAGCTCATCACTCACGGAGAGAACGGGTTTGTCGTTGATCTGACAGAGGATCAGCTCCGAGCAGCACTACTTGAAGTCGACAAAGAGCGTATGCAGCGCGCGGCAAAAGCTAGCGCAGCTTTCTTTGACTGGGATCTCTTAAGTGCAGAACTTCGAAAGTTGTATGAGTCGCTGACGTAAGCGAAAAATGAGTTGCCGCAATACGCCAAACATCAGCGATTTCAAAAACATTATTACAGCAGGCACCGTTGTATGAGCAACCGCGTACTGCGAAGCTGAAATTAAGCAAAAAACAGGGGCCATACCGTGAACATATTGCTTGTGAGTGAGTTTTTTCCTTTTTGCGACGCTGCCGGCGAATTGCAAATGCCGGGAGGGGGGGAAAACCACATGTATGCCTTAGGCCGCGAGCTTTCTGGTAGGAATCACGTAGCCGTGCTGACGTCAGACGTGCCGGCAACCACTTATCCGGAAGATCGATTTCCGTTCCGCGTATACACAGTATACAACCGCAAAACTGCTGGTCAAGGCTCAGCGGATCTGCGATACGCAGTACGCCTGTCGCGAGAGTTAAAGCGTATCAGCAACGAGTTCGACGTTATTGTTCCGCAAACACTCATACCCGTCTTCTCAGCATCTCTCAGTCGCACAAAGGCGCCGGTCGTGCCAATCGTACACGACGTGTATCAACCTCTGCCGTTGGCCAACGGCATCGCTGCGTGGCGTGATCTGAAAGGAGGCGACACGTTGAAAGGGGTGCAAGCTTGTTTGCTGGAACGCGCCTGTCTTCGTTACGCCTCGACCTGCCCTATAACAATAACCGTTTCAGACCCTTCTTTTGAGACATTGAAATATTGGATCCCCCGACACAAGATTAGAGTCACTGGCAACGGCGTTTACCTAAAAGAATTTACGCACAACACGAAGGAAATTGCTGTCATTTGTATAGCACGCTTCGATGCGCCTTACAAGAACATAGACATAGTGTGTGAGGCGCTGTTCGACACGGGGGTTCAAACGGTCATAGTCGGCGATGGAAGACTTCGACCCACTATTGAACGTCGCTGGGCGAGCGAGAACATTCAGTTCACCGGTCACGTTAGCGAAGAGAAAAAAAAGGAGTTGCTTTCAAAATCAAAAATTCTTGTATCTGCGTCTTCAGCTGAAGGATTCGGGATAACACTTCTGGAAGGCCTCGCATCAGGTTGCCTGGTGGCAGCGAGCGATATAGCCCCACATCGATTCATTGACCACGGCTCTGACATCATCAAATTCTTTCCCGTGGGCGATAGCGAAGCGGTAAAATCTGCTGTGATTGAACTTCTGCAACTTTCTGGTGAAGAAAGCGCTTCGCTTCGAAAGCGGGCTAACTCTCTAATCTCCCATTACTGGGACTGGCAGGTAATCGCCCACAAAACCGAACTCCTTCTCGATGCCGTAGTAGAGGCGCCCCGTCCACGTCAGGCGCGTTGAAGCGTCGGGTGCAAGGCCTCTAAGTCGCTCCCTCGCCGCTATCGTATTCTATGGAACTTGCGATGGCAGCAGATATCGAGTCAACTCCATCAAGCCACTCAGCCACAGAGCTGTCTTCCAACTCGGCTATAGTTTCTTGACACAGCGGCTCGCCTGCGATAACTCGCGCGCCGACTTTTCCTACTATCGCTAAGGCTAGATCAAAGTGTCCTTTTTTCTCTTGATCCAGCGCCTCTCGTATTAATTCGTCCATAGAGGCTTTATCTGCGAAAGACGCTTTCATATAGCTCTCAAACGATGCAAAAGCGCCAACAAGAGAAGATTGGATCAGTCCTACTAAGTCGTCAAGCTCCACGTCACCTGTGTCAGCTTTTTCCCTGATTATCGCCTCAATGTTTTGTAAGCCATCCAAAGATTCTTCACGCGCGAGCTTGCCAATTTCGAAACCTCTAACAACCTTCCAGCACGCAATTATTACGTCTTCTTCCATTTCAACGAATACTGTCGTAGCTGTCTCGTCCATGTTCTTGTAGTCACTTTGCCTTGCACAGTCTATCCAGTTGCGCCAGCGCTCCTCAGTGAACGGCACGTAGAGGTTCTTTGCGTTTTTCATCGTGTAACCTGTGTAATTGTTCCCGATACGTACTTCGGGTATAATGGGATTATATTTATACGTTTCAGCCGCTTGCCGGCAGCTCTAAATAAAGCGTTCGTTCAAGTAAGTACGAATTGGATTGCTCCGGCCGTTCTGCAAACGCACACGTGGCGCGGTAGCACGCGTCTGCGTCTAAACTTCGGCTACACCATTCACAACGTGGCCAGTGAACATAACAGAGCGTATCATGTTGATGGTAGAAGCGCAGCGCGTGCACAAAATATACGAACTGAACGGCTTGAAAGTCCACGCACTCAAAGACGTGAACCTTCTAATCGAAAAAGGGGATATGGTAGCAATTATGGGCCCAAGCGGCTGCGGCAAGACCACGCTCCTTAACTGTCTTTCAGGGCTCGACGAACCGACGTCGGGAATAGTCAAAATCGAAGGGATACCGCTCGCACAACTGAACGACAATGAATTGTCAGAATATCGCGCGACGAGGATGGGATTTATCTTTCAATCGTTCAATCTGCTGCCCGTCTTGACTGCCCTAGAGAATGTTGAGTTGCCGCTGCTTGTAGCCGGCATTAATGAGAAAGAGGCGCGGTTGCGGGCCTTAAGCATGCTAGCGAGTGTTGATCTCGAAGAGTGGGCACATCACAAACCCTTCGAACTCAGCGGGGGACAACAACAGCAAGTGGCGGTCGCCCGGGCGCTTATAAGCAGGCCTGCAATCATCTGGGCAGATGAGCCGACAGGAAACCTAGACTCAGCAGGTGCAGACCAGATCACGGCGCTTCTAAAACGGCTAAATAAGGCTAACCGGCAGACATTCGTCATCGTTACACACGATCCGTCTGTTGCTAAGACCGCGGACCGATTGATCAGCATGAAAGACGGAGCTATACTCTCAGAATCAGCTGCACCTATTGTCTGATTGGCCGAGCACAGATTGAGGGATGTAAATGTACTTACCGATGTACTTAGCACTTCTCGGCTGTGCCGTTACTGTACTCTTACTTTTTGCCGCGCTTGCGGTTACAAACAAGTCAATCTTCACAATGGGCGTAAGAAACATTATACGACGCCCGAAAAGCGCAGCCATTATAGTCGGAGCGCTCCTGGTGAGCACAGCAATTATCTCAGGGTCACTCGTTGCAAGTAGCTCCCTTGGTTATTCTGTCGTCAAGGCAACGTACGATGCACTTGGCAACGTTGATGAAACCGTTGCCCTGAATGGCCAACCATTCAACTACTCAGTATATCAGCACGTTGCAGCCGATTCTACGTTAACCAACAATACAGACGGCATCTCTCCGAGCCTCTACGGGGGGGTCCCGTCTGTGGACGACGTTACAAGCGGCATCACGTCAACAGGAGTCACGCTCGTCGGTTTAAACTTCACTCTAGACGCCCCCTTTGGCGACTTTGTTCTACTGAACGGCACACACGCCAATGCGAGCGATCTGACTGGCAGCCAAGTCCTAATCAACGACAAACTTGCTCAAGATTTAGATGCACATACCGGCGATAGACTTGTTGTTTATTACGGCGAGAACGCTTCTTCCGTTAAAGCTTACACGTTCTCGGTCAAGTACATCGCACAAAACGAAGGCAAGGCGCAGTACGAGTTGAATGAAAATCTCTTTATGCAGCTCAGTGCAGCGCAAGCTGTTTTTCAACACGAAGGTCAAATCAATGAGATTAGGGTCTCGAATCTGGGCGATGTTGAATCCGGAGCCGCAAAATCTGGCAATGTGTCCGCGCTTCTCACGCAAGCCTTGTCAGGTTCGTCGCAACGATTCGACGTCAATCCCGTCAAACAAGATATGCTGGCCGCTGCAGATGCGAGTGGTGCCCAGTTTTTAAATTTGCTCGTCGCGTTAGGAACGTTTTCAGTCATAACAAGCGCGATGCTGATTGTCAACGTTTTTGTAACGCTTTCTGAACAGCGCAGAAGTGAGCTCGGATTGGCCCGCGCTTTGGGCATGAAACGCAGGCACGTCATATTGCTCTTTCTTTTTGAAGGAGTAACCTGCGCGTTACTGGCTGCAGCCATCGGGTCAATATTGGGGATCGGAATCGGCGCGGGTCTCATAGATACGCTCAACGCGGCCACTACGGCAGGAAGCCCCGCAGGAGCGTCCCTTGTTCTGCATTATGATCTCACTGACCTCTTGACCGCTTTTCTTATAGGTCTACTTGTTACGGTCGCAACGATTGCGTTCGCTTCCTACAGAATCAGCAGGTTAAATATCGTCCGCGCGCTACGAAATGCCGAAAATTCCGAACAAGCGCCACGCCTACCGCGGGGGGCGCCCATACTCGGTGTGGGTCTACTAGTTTTTGGGTTTATCGTGTACGGCGTTTCACCTCAAAGTCTGGCAGCGCAAGTTATGGGACCCACGCTCATCATCTTTGGCCTTGCCCTCGTCGCCCTGCGAGCCATTAAACGACAGCAAGTACTCACTGTAGCAGGAGCAGCGGTAGTACTCTACAATGCAGGCATGATCTTTAGCAGCTCAGGCTTCAACAATTTCGCCACGGCGGTTAGTTTCACCGTGAGCTGCCTTCTCTTAGTGCTAGGTGCGGTTCTGGTAGTTCTTGTCAACGCTACCTCGTTATTGAAGCTCTTCTCCAAGCCGCTGACAAGGCTTAAAGCCAGTCAAGCTCTGATTAGACCTTCGTCGGCGTACTGCCTCCAAAAAAGGGAGACGTTGGGAACGACGGTTACGATATTATCTCTCGTCATTTTTCTAATGATCGTAGCGCTAGTTACTGCTGCTGTCTATCAACCAGATATGAACCAGCAAACCGGCGGATACGACATTCGTGCGACATCAAGCACGCCATTATCAAACTTGACAACGCTGGAGGTCCAGTCACCCACGTCCGAATCACCCGCAAAACCTGTGGCGCTCTTGAACGCTTCAGATATAGACTTTTACGATGGCCTCTTTGTTGCGAATGCAACAGGGACGAGCATAAATGGTCAAGCGCTCTACCAGCAGGGACCTGAAACAAACGTTTATGGCATAGATGCGAATTTTTCGGAGCATGCACAGTACGGCTTCAAGGACATTCTCGCGGGCTTCAACTCATCGGAAGTCTGGAATCTGGTAAACAACCCTCACTACGTCATCGTAGACTCAAGCTATTTGTATGGCCCCAACGGCACCCAAGTCAGCGCAGGCGACACCATCTCATTTGTCGCGGGTAACGGCACTGCACGCTTTTTGGTTGCCGGCGTCCTTGATGAGTACTATTTGCACGGCATTTTTATGAGCAAGCAACAAATGCAGCACTATTTTCCGGAGGTAAAGGGCGATACGCTGTTTCTCATAAAATCAGCGAGCGGGATGAAACCTATCGATCTTAGCTACGACCTCGAGAGAGGTTACAAAGCTGCTGGCCTCAACGCATTTCTCATTAGCGACGAAGTTTCGCAGATGATGACGCAGAGCCAACAGTTCTTTCAGCTCACCGCGACCTATCTCGGCCTCGGGCTTATCGTTGGCATCGCTAGCGTGGGAGTCGTGACGGTGCGATCCACTATAGAGCGGCGCCAAGAGATAGGCATCATGCGCGCCATAGGTTTCAACCGCGGACTTGTCGTTAAGTCGTTACTGTTTGAAGCGACCTTTGCCACCACGTTGGCAGCAGCTGTAGGCCTCTCAGCCGGATTGGTCGTTTCTTACGCCATATACACTAACTTGAATCAAACCGTGAAAGTGCCGTTTACGATTCCGATCGTTCAGGTTATCCTAGTTCTTGTAATCGTTTATCTGGCAGTCGCCATCTGCACGGCCATCCCTGCACGAAATGTGTCGCGAATACTGCCCGCAGAGGCCATTCGGTATGTTGAGTAAGCTCCGGTCAAATTCTTACTAACAAGAACGGGCCAGGTCCAGCGCAAATGCGCGAACTCTGCGCGAACTGCTTGTGTGAAAAGGCTCGGCACGCGAGTTGAGCTCTCTAGAAACTGAGAGTAAGTTCGGTCCCGTTTTGGACGTCGCTCTCATTCACCGCGATTTGCTTCGTGACGTTGCCGATCGTCACCTTGTATACAGGGCCAGTTTTGATTCCGTACGGCATCCCAACCGTCGCATAGGGGACCACAAACACGTGGGTCCCGTTCACTCGAGCACTCTGCGTATAGGTGAACGTCCTGTTTTGATTTGTTGTGACGTTGAGGGATAACGTAGCGTTTCCATTGCCACTAACAGCTATACGTGCGCCCTCAACGTATTCAAAGATCTTAACATACTGTATATTAGTTCCGTTGAGCGTGCCCACCGTAGTTGGCGATTCGTAAATCAAGCGATAATGGCTGTATCCGTTGCCATCGTAATATTGCAATCTGACGAGTGTCGTGTTATAATACGCGGCGGTTGGCACGGTCTGCTGCTGCGTTGTGCCATTTTGGTCTACGTAGCTCTGCGTCGTGAGGAACGTATCGACCCCTTGTCCTGATAGAAGCGCAATCGCTGGGAACTTGTCGGTGTAGTCCGCCATTTCGTAATCGGTCATCACATACTTGACGTGGTCTTTCTGGATGATGCCTAAGGTGCCTGATTCATTCTGGCTCACGAAAAACGTCGCGGAGTCGTTGACGCCCGTTTGGAAGTTGTTCGCGATGGCTGGCCTATGACCCAGGAAAATGATCCAGTTCCCGTAATCCCACCAGCTAAGCACCCCGTATGCAGGTATCTGGTTCGACGTGACATTATAGTTCGAAGTTGCTGGCGTGTTGGCATTCAGCCACTGACACGCTTCCGCCCAGTCGCTTGGTATAGAGGAGACGCTCTGCGCGGTCGTCGTGGTCGCACTAATACTTGGCAGGAGCAAAACGGCCACGACAACGAGGACTCCGAGAAGTTGTGTGTATTTTACTTCACGCCCGAAGAGTTGAGGAACCGCCGCAGCGTCGCGTACGCCCGACAACTTGCCATAGGATTTGCCAATCAGCGCGTCCATGATCCACACTATCACGAACCCAGAAAGGATCGCGACGTTGGCAGACAACAGAAACGCAAATTGTACTTGGATGGAGCCAAGTACAAAGGCAAAGACGCTCCAAACGGCCAGCAATACGGCTGCCGCGTCCTGTTTCTTCCACGCGCGATATACAAGCACGACGAGACCGGCCAGACTCACAAATAGCAAAAGCTGGAAGTAGCTAGCGGCCGCAGCCAGCGTGAAGCTTCCCCCCACGAAGAATAGCGGTTGCGCCTCGGCTACGGTCTGTAGGACCCCGGTTTGCGTGAAGAACCCATATCCACTGAACACCGTTACAGTGAGACTCGGGTTCCACACATAGAGGCCAATGCTCGCAGCGACTACGAGCGCGCAGATCGTCAGCGGGTAAGCTGCCGGCCGCATGCCTCTCATGTAATATGCGAGGAATCCAAATATCGCAAAAATGACTATCAGTGCCACTAAAAACAGCGGTTGGAACAGAGAAAGCTGTAGGGTGTCTATTGTCCGTGCGAAATGGGTTGTGAGACTCACAGGAAGGGTCGTAATCAGCGATACGAAAAGCATCGTTAACAAGACAATCGTGAGATTGTCAGACGACAGCCGTTTCACGTGGTTTATACTGTACTGGACAATGGCATACGCCCCGATAATGCCAAGGAAGAAAAACGAGCCGAGCCACGTCAGCAAACAGGCGGTTACAAAAACTCCAGCCAGTGCTGCATAGAGCAAGATTCGCTTGTCTCCACCAGTGAAGGCCAAACGCCGAACCTTGCCAAACGTCAGCTCACCCCTCAACGCGAACATCAAGAACAGGAACAAAAGCGCCGGGAAAAGCACTTCCACAGCGACGTGGTGATTGATATTGCCTACCATCGAATCCTGGATATTCGCTGGGATGACCGTAAGAAGTGCGGCCGCGACGATGCCCGCCTTCCAGTCAAAGATAAGCTTTGTTATGTAATATATGGGCAAGATCGCGAGAGCCCCTAAGAGCGCAGGGAACGTCGCGACGGCAACTTGCCAGTCGACGTGAAACAGCGCCATCGCCACCAGCGTGTATGCCCCAGCCAGAAAATCGTAGAGTGGTGGCCAGCCGATCCAAAATCCGGTAGGGTAGTTGACATAAGGATCATAGGCAAGCACGTAAGGAAAATGCTGTATCGTGTTCTCGATTATTCTGAGGTGGTAGTACGGATCAAAATCGTTGATGATGATGCTGCCACCTTGGATGGAACTCGCCCACGGGAGTATAATTCGCAAATAGAGAGCAACGATGAAGATAACAAGAAGCATCACGGCCCTTTCCGCATGCTTTTCTCTAAACCATCCCAAGTTCGTGTGAATCTCCCCTCGCAGGTCGCTTACTGCAACTACTAGATCTTTTCAGGCACGTTCGCTTGCTGAGGCGTCGAGGTGCCAAGTGGCAGCGCAAACACATATTTTAGAGCATCGTGAAGTATTTAAAGGGTGCGCCTGCGGCGTCCCTTATATATTACCTGCAGCAGAAGATGATGTTGATGGCGCTGCTGCGTCTGATATCCGCGAGGTTCGATGTTCAGAAGTCAGACAAAAAAAAGCAGACTGCTGCGCAATGAAGACGTCACTGACCTCATCGACCGGGCAGATGACAGGTTCAAGCACGGACAATTTAGCGACGCTGTCCATCACTATGAAGCGGTGCTTGAGCTAGCGCCCAACAATTTTAGAGCGCTGAACAACAAAGGATTGGCATTGTTCGCTCTTAGCAAGTTCGAAAAATCAATCGAGTGCTATGACCGAGCGCTTGAGATCCAGCCAAATGCGGCCCATGTGAAGCTCAATAAAGCGATATCACTAAACAGCAACGGAAACTTTCAAGAGGCCAAAAGTCTGTTGGATGAGATTGTACAGCTTGCCCCGACGAACAAGGAAGCGCTTAACGCGCGGGCTTTGTCTGAATTCAACCTCGGTCTTGATAGCGAAGGGATGCAAGACCTCAAAAAAGCCACAGAAATTGATCCCGCCTATACTATGGCCTGGAATAACCTTGGATGTTTCTACCTCGGCCTAGGCGAGCTTGATTTAGCGGTCGAGTGTTTTGACCGAACTCTCGCCATCGACACAAGAAATTACGACGCCTTTTTGCTCAAAGATATGGCGGTCGAAAGACGCGAAAGAAGGTTGACGCGTCCCTAATCGATCAATTAGCGACGGGCCAATATCGCCTTTGGCTGTCTTACTCTCGAAAGAGCCTTTTCTGATGGCTGCCTCGACACCGCCAGTGTCGTCAGCTGGAAATACAAAAAAATGTGTGAATAAGTTATAAGTAAGGCGTTGAACAAGGCGATGCACAAAAACTGATCGACCGCCTAGGATATGCGGGGTCAACCGTCAACGGCGTTTATGTCTAATAAGTCAGCTCTCGGAACGGGGAAAACAGACTGCCACGACATGCTCAAGCAGATAATCAATGATAACATTGTTATCTTTCACTGGCAGGAAAAACGTGTAAGCGGCAACGTTGCGCAAATAAGCATTGTTGGCTGCGAAGACAGCTCCTTGCCTGTCTTGACCTTTAAGGCAACAGGATTTGCCAAAACGTTCGAAACTCCCCAACGCGCTGAAGCTTTTGTTGTTAGCAATACCGTTGGATTCATTCATATCGAAAATATGCGAGGAGACGCCTACATCCAAGACCAATCGATTGCCGAACAACTTAGATTGCATCTCGTACTAAAGCCAACCAGCGAGCTAACAATACTGAGCTGCCAACTCACGTTTGCTAGCTCCGGCGCGTTTGAGACCCTGAATTAACAAAGTGAGGTCCCCACTTACTTTTTCGGGCCATGCGCGTCCCCCTTAGTAATCTCCCAGATCCATCACATATTTACGTCAGTGTCCCGAGAAACTTCTTTGAACCTGGTGAGACCGTCGCAATCCATGAATCGAGCGCGTGAAAAGAATACAAAAAAGAGCAAAACTGAATTGACGCTAGTCATTAGTTCGCTGAACACGCAAAGGACGCTGCGATCGCCACGTGCAACCTTTCGAGGGCTAGAAATGAATAAACACGAATTTGACTTTCTAGATATACCGGCGCCTGATCGTGATCTGATCAGCAGTTTTGTGAGCGCAGTGCAAGCATGGGCGCCAATAAGTCTCAAAAGGATCGTTCTCTACGGTTCAGTTGCAAAAGGTGTTTTTCCAGAAGTTTATGACATCGACATAGCGATGCTCTTTTCCAGTGATTTCGATCATCCCCAGTTTTACGCTGAGGTTTATCGAATAATAACCGATCTTGAGCCTCAGCGCGAATTGCACGTGGTCCTAAAGTGGGAAGAAGAGATAGAGCCAACGTATCAAGAGTTAATTGAAAAGGAAGGTATCACGCTGTTTCCGTAAAAGGCGCTGGCTGTTTCCTACATCAAGGGATGCACGATGGTGTCCTTCTTGGATAATAGCTCGTCTATCGTCGGCAAATCCTTCATTGCGTTGCTGATTGCATTTTTTGTCGCCTGGTAGTTATAGTCATATAGTCTTTTCTTATCTTTGGCGCTGCCATGAATATAGACTGATGCGATTATCATCAGCTCATTTGCCGTAAAGGCCGGAATTACGTTTTCTTGAACACTGTCGAGGACTGCTTTTGCTATCGCGGCTTGGACAGGCCCGAACATAAGTTCAGCTTGCGCTTCACCCTTAATCGAGACCTTGTTTACCATAAGCGTGGTCGGCTTGACGGCATAGTTTGGAGCCAATATTGCCAACAACGCAGTATGGCCCATTCGCGGCGTCGCGAGACCGGTGAGGAAAGCCGTCTCAAAAGCGCCTCCTTTTTGACCTATTGCGATGTCTATGTGTGCAAGTTCCGGCATTTCGCCAACTAAGGCCTCGCCAGTTCGTGTTCCTAATTCCTTTCTAGAGACTTCGCTATCCATTTTTTGTGCCTCCCTCTGACCTAGTTTTGGTGCCCGTATATATCGTTTGCCGCGTGACACAGCGTCGTTTCTCAAGTCAGAAGAAAGCTAGAACAACCGATGTCGCCCTGTGCTGAAAGGTTTATGTTGATAGAAAGATAGTAAAAACCATGAAAATTGTCGTAGGATACGAGAGTTACCATGGCAACACGCGAACGATGGCATATGCATTGGAGCGCGGAGCACGAGAAGCAGGAGCCGAAACGGTGATCAGAAACATACGGCAAATCAAGCCTTTCGACATCAAGAACGCAGACGTGGTCGTTGTCGCCACCCCTACCTACCATCAAAAACCGCCCTCGAACGTGCGTTATTTTATGAAAAATTATGATAATTTCGATTTTAGCGGCAAGACCGCTTTCGTGTTAGGTTCGTGCGAGGAGCTTGGTGATGCGATCGACCAAACCATAGACTTTTTCCGCTCCAAGGGCGCGACTGTCCTCACGCCGCCAATCAAAGTTAAGGGAAAACCGACCAAAGCCGATCTCGAATCGTGCCAGCAAAAAGGATCAGAGCTAGCGACCACGCAGCGCTTTTGATACGGGACCTCGAAGCCTTTTAGCGCTGCAATGATAAACTTTCAACGGTGAGGTGCTGCGCATCACGCCTATTCTGTTGAAAAATGACTGAAACTGTCCTGCTTCAGATGCAGCAGCGAATGTTGTCTGCACTTTGACCGCCCACGAGGATCTGCTGAGTTACACCAGGTCAATCTCGTGCCCGTCAGCAAAAACTCGCGGTTTGCGAATTATCGCATCGAGGTGCACGCCTGCGACGACGTGTCCTCCAATCGTACTGTTGTCGCCTAAAGCGATATGCGCAGTGCCTCGCACCTTCTCATCTTCCAAAACAACGCCGATTATGCGCGCGCGGGGATTTGTCCCGATTCCGAGTTCTGCGATATTTCGTGCTTCGTCTCCAAGTGGGTTGATGATCTTGAGGACTTCCTTCGCACGGTCGCCTTGGACGTCAACGGCGCGACCTTCTTCGACTCGAATCTTTATCGGATGTTTCAAAAGTTCGAGACCGCCCATGGAGCCATCGATCACGACGGTGCCTTGACAGTTTTCGGGAGCCGTATAGACTTCCCCTGCCGGCAAGTTTGTGCTGCAACCTTGCTGTTGACAGCACCCCACGTCGAGGTTCCATTTCGACGCATCGACTTCAAACGAGATGTCAGTTCCAAGATCTGAGACAAGTCGGATCTCCGACGCGCCTTTGAACGTTTCGGCTAGGCGGCGGGTATGTTCCACCACCTCCCGGGGATTCGCGGTCAAACCGCCTTCAATCATCATTTGCTCAGTGACGCCGGGCATGCTCGCGGTTCGCACACCGGCATCATTTGCCTGCTTTCGCGCGCTCGTGTGCGTCAGTGACATCGTCGTAGGGGCGATAACAACGTCAACGTTTCGCATAGCTTCTGCCACTGCTCGGGGGGGCTCTTCTCCGTGGCGGGAGCGCGGCGGCATCGTCATCATTATAGCGTCGCAGTCCATTTCGCGCGCGGTATCATACAATGATTTGGCAATCTTAATCCTCAACGTGTCGGTGACGATAAGCACGGTCTCGGTTTGTTTTAAGCCGAGGTAAGTGTGTAAAATCGTCCACGAGCTTTTATATCCGCTAATGCGCTCACTTCCTTCGAAGTCTTTGAGTGCTCTACCCTTATATAATTATTTTATGCAGTGTGTGAAACGACGCCGAGCAAGCGCTGTCCGTCCGCAAGCGTTCCGCAGTTGATTTCGTTTACAAAAACATTAAACTAGCAGCACTGCTATTAATATTGTTTCCATGAGACAAAGCGAAGCAGAAGCAGCAAACATCGTGCAGATTGAACGGATAGACGATCTATGGGCCTACGTGCTTCCAGATGACAAACTGGTGACCGGAAGCAGCTATGGAAACAAGAAATGCTTCGCGAATTCAAAGGCGACGGGAGCGATCGAAAGCTTGTTTTCCCTAGACCTTGGGAGGAACGTCATTGGCTCAACGCTCGTCCGCTACTACGACGCGGAATCCGGCGTGTTGCTTGAACAAACTGGCACCGGAGATTTCACAATTCATCCGGCGTATCAAAAACGCACGTTCAAACTCGCTCACGGACTCTGCGTTTCAGAGATCTTCTATGTGCCAAATGCGCCGCAGGATCATCTTGACGAGTGTGCCGCTGCTTATTTAGGGCTACAGATCAGGAACAAAACCGCAAACGTCCAGCGGATCTCTATAGTGGCCTATTCGGACCTGCGCCCTACGTACCTCGCAACAGCTCCCGATGTGGAAATCCGTTATAACTACAAGAACGCAGCCATAATAGCGAGCAATCAAAGCAATGAGCACTGGACTAGATTCTTTGGAACGACGGCGAAGAATCCAATATGCTCATATACCACCGACATTTCAGCGGTCACCGACAATTTCAATGTCACCCCGAGCCTGCGTCCTTCGTGCGAGCAGTATCTTGGCGGCAGTTTCTCCTCAGAGCGCTGTTCCGTACAATACGTTCCGCTTAAAGACGAATCTGCGGAACTGAATTCAGCGAAAGGCAGCGCTGACAATCGCGCAATCATCGGCAGGATCCAAGTAGACATTGACCTACCTCCAGAGGAGGAGCAAGAGTTCACCTTTGTGATTGGCTTCTCGATGGCGGGCGACGCAGACGCCATTCGCAAATTTGAGCTGCTTGAAAACTATGAAAATGCATACGAACAGACATTGCAGCATTTCGTGAATGAATGCAGCTATTCGGTGGTCACGACCCCTGACCAGGTCATTAACAGAGGGGTGCAGTGGGCCAAAGCTAATATGGCTCGCGTGAAAGCCCTGTATCCGCAAGGCTGGGGATTCACGAATGATCCGAGCCTCTCGAGCAATATCGTCGCCAGGGATACCGCGTGGTTTGCATTTGGGTGCGACTACGTAGCTCCGGAGTTTTCTAAGGAGGCTCTGAGAGTCTTTAAGCGGCTGCAATCGGCAGATGGACTCATCGCTGAATACTATAACGGCGTGACCGGAGAAGTTGACGACTACCAGCTCAACATTAACGACGATACGCCGCTCTACATCCTCGCCGTCGAGCACACGTTCCAGATCACCGATGACCGCTCATTTCTCGAAGAGATGTATCCTTCCATAGAAAAAGCGGCTGATTACATTGTTTCTCAGAAAGACGAGCGTGGCCTCGTATACTGCAAATCGAACGGCGTGGGCGTCTATGGCATCTGCGGCTGGCGGAACATAATCCCAAACTACGCCATAAACGGCGCGGTTACCGAGGTTAATGCGGAATGTTTCGCGGCGCTGCGAGCGACTGCGCTGTTGGCCGATTTTATGGGCCACGACGATCGAGCGGCGTATTTTCGAACGGAAGCCAAGAAGCTCAAGAACGCGATCAACACGCACTTAATCGACCTCAAGAACGGTCTTTACTACCTAAACATCGACGTAGCCGGCAATGAGCACCCGGACGTTACGTGCGATCTAATATTTCCGGTGATTTTCAACGTAGCCACTCCCGCAACATCGCACCTCATCATCGACCGGCTCAACCGCCCCGACTTCTTGACGACAGCAGGCCTGCGAACCGTGCCGCGGACGGCCCTGAACTACCATCCCGAACGAGGATGGGGCTTGACAGGCGGGGTGTGGCCTGACGTCGCCTTCATGTTTGCCTATTCGTGCTCGACCCATCAGCCAGATGTTATGGTAAACATCATGCGCGGCACGTTTCGCCAGTACGAGCTTGACCCAACAAACCAGAACACGGTCCCTGGGCAGTTCTCCGAGTGGTATCACGGGGAATCCCTCGTCAATAACGGCATGAAGCTTTCACCGTGGTTCCCACCGAAATACTTGTGGACCGCCGTGGAAGGCGTGTGTGGCGTCGGCCTCTACCGCGGGTTGCACATCAACCCCAACATTCCACTCAGATGGAAATGGGTGAGCCTTTCAAACATGCCGTATCACGGCAGCGCTGTGACCTATTTTGCGTGCTGGGTAAAAGGGCGCCTCACTATTTTCGCAAACTATCCGTTTGCGACGAGTTTGAAAAACGCTGGCATCGAACTCGATGATGATGTTTCGGCCATGATTCACGAACAGCTTGAAGAGATACACCTCATTGCGCTCGCGTCGCCATCCCACGTCGTTATCTGTGTCGGCAACATGGCGGCTAGTTCGACTTCGTTCACCTTTAGTGTGAGTGAGATCATCGAAACCTACGTCAAGCCCGGCCGCTATCGAATACGGGTGTTCCACAGCGAAATCGACGACTGGTACGATCAAGGAGCGCGCGAAAGCAGCAACATCCGCGGTTTCACCGTCGGACTCGAAGTGGGCGGATTTAAGCTGATTGAACTGACCGCTCAAGTCACCTAGCGCGAACCGCCGTCAACCACCTTGAGCCATTCTTGGAGTGAGCGTTTGTCGGTAGCTGCGGTGTTGTCGAGTGTGAGTGGTGTAACGGAGACAAATCCGTTGTTCAGGGCGTAAACATCGGTATCGGGCTGCTGACTATTCTTAAAGTCGCTTCCGATCCAAAAGTAAGCGTTTCCGCGCGGGTCCAAGCGTTCTATGATCCTGATGTCAAAAACGTTTCGCTGGAGCCGCGTTGTTTTGTATCGCGCAACGGCAGCGCTCATCGGAACGTTAACGTTCAGCACATCTACCTTCGCCGGCAGCCCGCATGCAAGGGTGTGAGCGGCTAATGTTCTGCCAACGTCTGCTGCCAAGCCAAAATCTACTTCGGATCGTGTCTCAAAGACGTGTGCGCGGTGCGCCTGCAGTGAGATGGCAATCGCGGGAATGTCCTGGCTTGCGCCAGTTAACGCGGCGCCTAAGGTGCCCGAAGTCATGACAGACTCTGTGCTAACGTTCTCGCCGACGTTGATGCCCGCCACCAACAAATCTGGTTTTCGTTTCAAGATCGCATATTCAGCAATAAGCACGGCGTCCGTAGGGGTTCCCGCGACCTCATATGCTTCATATCCCGCAACATTCGCACTGGACACCCGGATTGGCTCAAAGAGGGAAAGTGACCTTCCTACGCCGCTTTTTTGGACCGAAGGAGCGACGAGGATGAGTCTACCCAGATCGCTCAGCGCGTTTGCTGCTGCAACTAGCCCCAAAGACCGTATGCCATCGTCGTTCGTTATCAGAATTGTTTTTTCCTGCGACATGAGCCCCCCTGCGACATGAGCCCCCTTATAGCACCTATCAGCGCGTAAGCAAACTAGCGCTCGGCAAGCACACGAAGCGTCGTCACGCCCAAGGCGAGTGGAAACCAATCGCTTGATGTAACGCGCAGCTCAATGCGTAAGAGTCACGAACGCCCTACGTGCACGGAACGTGATAGTCTTTGCGCAATACAGTTGTTGGAGGAGCCACTCCTGTTTGAGGGTTTTGCGGAACAGCTTTCATCGATTCTTGTACCACACGTTACACGCTCCCTCGCCGGAAACCATGCACGGCCCAACCGCTTTGTGCGGCACGCAGGCCTTTGCGAAGAGTTTGCAGTCGGTAGGCACTCTGAGCCCCTGCAAGACAAGGTTGCAGATACACCCAGTTTTGACTTCTCTGCTCGCGAAATCGAGATTGTGCCTCAGCCGGGCATCATATGACGCAAACTCACGCTTTATCGCGTACCCTGACTGACTGATGACAGGAAAGCCACGCCATTCAACGTCAACGACGTCGAATGTCCGTTGCATAAGTTCTTGCGCTTTGACGTTTCCTTCGTAGTGCACGACGCGCGGATAGGCATTTTCCACCTTGTGCTCGCCATTAACAATTTGCTTCGCGATAAGATAAAGCCCATAGAGCACGTCATTAGGCTCAAATCCTGCAACTACCTGTGGAACTGGGAATTCCTCGAATGGGCGCAACCCAATAATAGTGCAGACGTGTCCCGGCAGCAAAAAGCCGTCTATTTGGGCCCCGGATTGGTATACTTGCTCCAAAAGCCACCGTAGCGCCGGAGGAATGAGTCGATGCGAGCACATGATCGAAAAATTATCAGGCAGCGTCTGCAATAGCGCTACAGACGTCGTTGGCGCCGTTGTTTCGAATCCCACAGCGATGAATACCACTTCATTGTCGGTCTTTTTTGCGAGCTCTGCGGCGTGTGTGATGCTGCCGACGATGTGCACGTCCCCTCCTGAGTCGGCCAGAGACCCTTCAGTCCCGGGTACGCGCATCAAATCGCCGTAGGTCGCGACCGTAATGCCATCCTTCGCCATCTTTATGGCCGCGTCGATTTCTCCTTGGGGGGTAATGCACACCGGGCAGCCGGGCCCCATTACTACACGCAAGTTTTCGGGCAAGAGGGATCTCACACCGAAGCGAGTTATCGACGCCTCGTGGGTTCCGCAAACGTGCATTATTTTGATCTCTTTCCCGTGTTTGCGCACGAGCTTGCCTATTTTGTCAGACAGCCTGAGTGCCGTTTGGTGGTCGCCATAGTCTACGTTCAAGGTTCTTCTCCTGTTAGTGGGCGCCGAGAGACCGCCACGGCGGCCTCACCGCCCAACTTCATATGGAATATAGACTTGAGCCATGCTAAAAATATTTAGCTACGCCAGACGGAAGTGCGATTTTACGAAGAACGATCAAATCTCCTGCCACGCAATACGCTTCGAAAGACAACGGGGTCACAACATGCCCCGTAAGCTATATTTCATGGTGCCAGACGACACTGTCAAAAGGCAAACATAGTTCGAGTTGCTGACTAACGTCGCCGTCGAGGCAACCTTAGCGCAAACAGCGAGGACTACGTAGGCCTTAACAGATGCCCGACGCCGAACATCATCTGTAAAACCAGCTCACGACAAAAAATCGTTACGAAAGAATGGGGCGTGAGCCGCCAAGTTTCGCTTACATAAAACCGGGTTCCATACCAATGTTAATCGAACGCAGCCGAATCTAAGCTTTGATCTGCGCGGCAGAGAATCCTTTTTTCGCAAGAATTTCTTTAACTCTGCCCTTGTGATTCCCCTGCAATTCAATGAGACCGTCTTTCACAGTGCCTCCGCATGCAAGTCGTGCCTTGAGATAGCTCGTAAGCTCTGCGAGATCTATTTCGTGAGGGTCCATTCCCTCGATGACGGTGACCTCCTTTCCGTAGCGCCTCTTGTTTACCTTCACTGTAATTCGCTGCTGTTCTTTGGCTACTTCTTCACAAATACATAACTCGCTAGGGAGTCCGCAAACGGTACACATTCCTGAGCTCATGCCTTTTTGGAAACCTCCGATCTCTCGGTATGTATCTAGTTATGTCGCTTCAGATTAATAAACATTAGAGTTGTGTCAGGGGCTTTTTCGGCTTCTTGCCGCCAGACTGAACCGCTTCCAAGAAGACCCTCACGGAAAAAGCCGTCTTCAAAAAATAGAAAAGGTCCGACGGCACCACAAAGACTGACTAAATCCATTAACAGTCTGGTGCTTTCACTTCTACCTATAAATACATTTTTTACTAATCGTGTTTTATGATGTGAGCATGCAAGAACTCTCAAAAGACGAAGCCATGGCGTTTATCAAAACGAAAAAGTACGGAAACTTAGCCCTGTGCAATAAGAATCAGCCTTATAGCATTCCGATCGTCTACACGCACACCGATACCGCACTTCTCCTCTATCAACGCTCGCGCGGACGAACGCTGGAATATCTTGAAGCAAATCAAAGAGCCTGCTTTGAAATTCACGATATCAAGGGCTTTCTCGACTGGACATCGGTCATCATTGAGGGCTGGATCAGCCGCGTCACCGATCCTGCGGAACTCAGAGAGTCGCTCAGGACGATCGAAAAGAACATCAATTTGATCGACGGGTCATATGAAGAGACCGCACGAGCCATAGCAAGTGGCCGAGTTGGAGGCGTCTACAAGATCCTGATGGAAAAGGTCAGTGGCGTCCAATCCTCAGAATAATTACAGCCGACGAGCCTATAGAAGCATTTTTTCCAAACCAGTCAGAAGGGCGACCCGTGGAGCCACCGTCTAAGTTGACATTTGGCTGAGATAGTCAGCCAAAGCTGGGGCCACCGGGTTAGCGGTTCTTCCGGACCTCCGAGCAGCACTTGCTTCCCTCGCTTTATACTCGCATTTGTTAGTCTGAAAGAGCCACGCGCTTGGCCAGCTTTTCCGCACCTCGCGGGAATGGCACACCGCTAAAACTACTAAAGGTATATCACTCTAGGCACAAGTCTTAAGACGTCTTGGACTCGCTCTGCATGCGTGTCGACCTGCAGAAGCTTCAACGGCAAGACGTCCGCGGAGGCGCGATAGAAATGAGGAGGCGCGATGAGCAATAGTCAACTGAATTGGAAGATTGGGGGCGAAGCCGGATACGGTATAATGACCGTCGGAGAGATCTTCTCAAAAGCATTTATCAAAGGCGGTTACTACGTTGTTGCGCACACCGAATACCCTTCACTGATCCGCGGTGGCCATAACACCTTTCAGATCAGGATAGACGCTCGGCAGATACGGGCTCCGATCCAGCCCGTCGACGTCCTTGTTGCGCTGAATGCCGAAACGATAGAACTGGATCTGGACGATCTAATCCCCGGAGGTTTGCTTGTCTACGACGCCGCAAACTCCAAGGTTGCTCCAGCGCGCGAAGACATCACCCGGTGTGACGTGCCGCTCACGAAGCTCATGGCGGACCTGCACCTTCCTAAGGTCGCCATCAACATGGCCGCAATGGGGGCCTCCATTGGCCTGATCGGCTATGAGCTTGCCCTATTGAACGCGGCCATCGAAGACGCGTTTGGAGATAAAGGCGAAAAAATCGTCGAACAAAACGTGGGCGCGGCAAAGGCCGGGTACGAGTACGTAACCCGTACCTACCCGGAACCGTACAAGGGCGGCATGACCTCGATGGAAGGGCCGCCCAGAATGACGCTGACCGGGAATGACGCGATCTGCATAGGCGCCCTCAAAGCCGGGATGAAGTTCATCGCCATCTATCCGATGACACCAACGCACACCATTATGACTTACATGGCCGCGCACGCGCGCGAGTACGGCGTTATGATGATACAGCCTGAGGATGAAATTGCCGGGATCAACCTCGCCATTGGCGCCAGCTTTGCGGGAGCTCGCTCAATGGTAGCGACCTCTGGGGGGGGCTTTTCGCTCATGGTCGAGGGGCTCGGCCTCGCAGCTGCGACCGAAATCCCGCTGGTCGTCGTCGAAGGTCAGCGCCCCGGCCCTTCCACCGGGCTCGCGACGCGAACGGCCCAAGGCGACCTGCGGTTCTGCCTCCACGCTTCTCAGGGGGACTTCTTTAGGGTGGTGCTCGCGCCAGGCGACCCCGAAGAGTGCTTCTACGAAACGTTCAGGGCGTTCAATCTCGCTGATGCACTCCAAACGCCGGTGCTCGTCCTGACCGACAAGCATCTGGCGACGTCGTTTTTCGCGACAGAGCCGTTCAATACGGACGGACTACACGTAGATCGCGGGCTGCTGCTTGCGGAGGGCAAGGTACCTCCCGATTTCAAGCGCTATGAGACGACGCCCACCGGCGTATCCGCGCGAACCGTTCCCGGAACCGAAGGCGGCGTGTTCAACGCGAACAGCGACGAGCACGACGAGAGTGGGTATTTTTCCGAAGACGCACCGGTCGTCGCGACGTCCGTCGACAAGCGGTGCAGGAAGTACTTCACCGCCGCCGCGTCCCTTGACGGAATAAAGCTCCACGGCAATCTGTCTTCAAGCACGGTGCTCGTCGGCTGGGGCTCGGCGAAAGGGGCCATCCTCGACGCGATGGATTTCCTTCGAGCGAAAGACGGCATTGATCTCGGGTTCCTACAGGTGCTGTTTATGAGCCCATTCCCCTCGCAGCCCGTAAAAGAGCGCCTAGAGGGCAATCGAGTCATTCTAATCGAAAACAACCGGGGTGCGCAGCTTGGCAGCCTCATAAAGGAGCACGCTCAGATCCGCCCAAATCACACCATTTTGAAGTATGACGGAAGGGCGTTCAACGCGGATGAACTCTACAATCTCATCAAGGAGGTGCTCTGAAATGGAAGACGTGCATCGCTACGACGTGCCCGGCACGTGGCCAACGTGGTGCCCAGGGTGCGGGAACTTCGGGATTTGGAACGCGATGAAAAGCGCGTACGCCAGCATGGACCTCGCCCCCCATAAGACGGCAATCGCGTGCGGCATCGGGTGCTCGGGAAACCTCAGCTACTGGATCAACACGTACGTGCTCCACAGCCTGCACGGGAGGTCTGTTCCGGTGGCACAGGGCGTGAAACTCGCCAACAGGAACCTGACTGTCATCGTGCACGCGGGGGACGGCGACACGTACGGTGAGGGGCTCGGCCATCTTTTGCACGCTGCACGGCGAAACATCGACATTACGGTTTTTGTGCACGATAACCAGGTTTACGGCCTTACGACAGGCCAGCCATCACCAACGAGCTTCAAGGGCACTAAGTGGAAAGTGGACCCTGAAGGCGTCGTTGCTTCGCCTGTCACGCCACTCCCCCTGGCGCTTCTTGCCGGAGCGACCTTTGTCGGGCGCGGCTTCAGCGGCGAGAACAAGCACCTCAGCGACCTTATGACTAAAGCGATCCAGCACAAGGGATTCTCGCTCGTCGACATCGGACAGCCGTGCGTCACGTGGAATCACGTCAACACCTGGAAGTGGTGGAACGACCACGTGTACAAGCTCGACGAAACGGAGTACGATCGCTCCAATTACGAGCTCGCCCTCAAAAAAGCGCAGGAAGTCGGAGACAAGCTTCCCATCGGGGTGCTGTACGAGGCCGATAAACCCACGTTCGACGACGAGTACCGCTCCTTGAACGCCGAGCCCCTCGCACAGGTGCCGATCGACGAGATCGACGTCAGCAAGCTTATGGCGAAGCACCTTTAGGTGCTCGCTTGCCACGAGCCGCGGGCTTGCGAAAGATCATGACGTACTCGTGCTTGAATAGATAGAACCCGCCCACGAGCGCGCGATACTTCCAAAGGTTGCCGTTCTTTCCTTTGCCCCGCTCGTTGTTGAGAATCTCCTTGACGTTAATCGCCTTGAGTACAAAACCCGCGTCTATGCAGCGCTGCATGCACATAAATCCGAGCGGGACGAGCTGCGAATCCATGTATTTGTCGCCGATCACGAGCGCCATGAACCCAGCCGGCTTCAGCAGCTCATACGCGTGCCGCGCGACCAGACCGATCTTGTCCAGAAAAGCGGCCTCTGTTGACACGCGCGACAAGTCGCCATCGCGTTCGCTGAACCTAATGATGTCGTGGTAAGGCGGATGCAAGATAATGCAATCTGCCGCGGCTCCGCCCCATTCTTTAAGCGTGGCGCGGACGCGTTTTGCCGTTAGAGTCGTTGTGGAGTCACCCACGAGCACGGCGACCGGAACGTTGTAGGGGTTCTCAGCGGTGTTTATGCGCTCCAATGAGCGTTCAGCCACGCCTGGATCGATTTCGACGCCGAGTCCGGCGCGGCCGAGCCGCTTGCACTCGATAAGCGTCGTGCCCATGCCGCTGAAGAGGTCAACGACCACCTCGCCGCGCTTCGTGAAACGGGTCAACACCTGATATGGGATCTGTGGGATGAAGTTGCCCCAGTAGTCCCCGACGTGTGGCCCGGTCTTATCGCGCGGGCCGAGGAGCCACAGGGAGTCGAGGATGACGTCATCGTAGTCCTTCCAGCGGCTGAGGTCGATGTCGGAAAACTCGGTTGTTTTTTGATTTCCTTGCATGAACGCGTTCCGCTCGGCGGATACTCCGAAAGCGACTCTTCTCGCACTTTCTTTAGCAAAATGGGAATTGAGGTGTCAGAACGATAAACTTATCTGTTTTGCAAAAGACGTGAAAAACAGGGCTCGTGGTCTAGGTGGTTATGACGTCGCCTTCACACGGCGGAGGTCGCCGGTTCAAATCCGGCCGAGCCCATCGTTCTTTTTTTGATTTAGAGGCTAAAATGGTGGCGGATGATGATGAAAAAAAGTTGCCAACTTCTACGGAGTTGCCAACTTCTGCTGAAAGCGACGAAAACGAAAAAGAACAGCCAGAAACTGTCATCGTCGACTATGGTGATGGGATTATCGTTCACAGCAGAAAAGCAGACGGAACACTTGACGAAGGCCACGAATTTAGCACAGAAGAGCTGATACCAGACGAGGACGAGGATTATGCTCATTTGGACGAGAGCGTGCGAAGCGCGTGGCACCAAGCTCAAAAAATAAAGACGGTTGACGTTGAAACAATAGAAGCCGTTAAGGATATTCTAGAGACTTACGAAAAACCTATTTACCACCCCGCTGAAACGCAAAAAACTCGCGAACAGGCCACATCTGAGGAGCTGCAACTCAGTTTTTCAAAATCTGACCTTAATGGCTTTACAGCTCACAGGAAAGAACGGCTCGCTAAAAAGTCGCAGGATTGGATAGAGCGAGCTTCAATAGAGTTATGGAAGTCTACAAAGGGAGAGGTTTCGCAACGTAGCCTGACGGAATTCAGACAAAACGTGCTTAACAAGTACGAGTCGACCGATTCACACTCTAAATTACTCAGCTTCGCAACGTCGTTCCTAAAGTTTCTGGCCACTACCCGTTCCGAACCTCGATACCAGAGTTTTTCCCCCTATTTAGAGCGTCCGAAAACGGTCAAAGAACGCAAAAACGTAACCGAACGAATCGTTACCAAAGACGACATTGAAAACGTTCTCAGCTACATCAAGCAGGCTGAAAACGCGGGAGATATTAGCGCGGAACGTTCTGCACAGTATACCGCATTTGTCACGTTCGGCGCGTTCACAGGCCAGCGAAGCTTGGCAACAATGGCAAAGCTGACTGTCGGACAATTTCGAGAAGCATTGCAGTCCGAAAAACCTGTACTCACCATCGACTCGTCGCAAGATAAGATTCGGATGCAACACTACGTCCCCCTTCATCCGCAGGTAGTCGAAGCTATGCAAGCAGTGCTTTGCGACCGTAAGAACGAGGAAAGCGCGTTTGGGTATCATAGCTTCCAAATGTGGATGAAGCGTCAGAAAATCCCGATGTCACACTTCAAAGGGCATTTTGTGCTTGGAGATTTGCGAAAATTTGCGGAGCAGCACGGCGACGTTATCCAGTGGGATCAGTCGAATAGAGCCTACATCTTGACTCATGACGTTTCAAGCGTTTCGTGGGGCCACTATCGAAATCCGTTGCCCGAAAATGTGTACGAAATTTACATGCGATATTGGCTGGACGTTGATCTCACAATATAAATCTGCACCTGAACTTGATGACAAGCTAAATAGTTACGAGATTTCAGAATTCTGCAAGCGGAACAGTCTGCGTTTTTCATAAGAAAATGCTTTCTCAGTTAGGTAATTGAACATTGTCGAAAAAAGAATGGTATAAGAAGGCCCGTTGCTCGAAAAGCGGCCTTATCCTGTCTATAAGTAATCGCCGAGGGTGTCTGGCGATTTTATAAGCATCCGCTGCAGGAAACGTATATGACGCATATGCTGTACTCGCTGGAGATCGACTTTAAATCTGGCCTCATTTATAAAGCGCCGTCAAACACTTTGCAAAAACTCGTCGGATATGTGCATCGAAAGGCCGTGAGGTTTTCTGAAATATGGCAAGCGCACAAGATACTAACGAACGGTTGACTCTTCTTAGAGAGGTTGTGGCCCTAGGAAAGGAGATTGAAACTGCTTTTGAAAGTAAGATTCAAAGGGACTTCAAAGGCCGTGTGCCATATGACATTCCTGACGAAGATTTAGACAGTTATTTTGTCTATCAGTTCGTTAATAATGCACTTGAGCACGCAGCTTCGTTGCTACAAACGACGACCTTTCTGCAGGTCAAATCTTGGTTGACTTTGATTCGCAGTTTGCGCTCTGAGCAACTTCTTTTTCTGCTCAGCGAATTCTTCATCCGTCAAGATGCCTTCGCTCTTCAGTTCTGCTAACTTCTTTAATTCATCTGCTACGTTGATTCCCGTCACTGTGGGTTGCTGTGCAGGCACAGGTGTATAAGAAGAGCTAGATGCTGCGTCCTGATGTTGATGCACTATTCCGATGATTTTATCAGCATTTTCTTTGAAGAGGCCGTCGATTACGAAGGAGCCATGAGTGCCCGTGCTTATATGAAGGGCTACGGTCGCAGTGAGTGTGTTCAGAAATCCCCTATTCTTTTTAATGCTGTTAATCTGCTCGTAGGGAAGCTCAGTTACATCTTTTAGCAATCCAAACAAGATTGGACGGTGTAGTATCAGTGCCCTCTTTGTGGCATCAATCGAACTCAGTCCAAGTGAAATCAGTCCATACCACCACCATTGAGATACGGTGAGCAATACATCGCACTCTTTACAGGTTCCTATTTGCTCATCTAATGGTGTGCCACAATTTCTACAGCGACGTGTTAGAAACGCCATACTACAACCTCCAAGCCCTCATACTCTTATAGAAGATGCTAATGTTAGCTTAAAGCGTTGTGGTTTTGCTGCCGAATCTCAATTCTGTTCAGTAGAGGCCAGGCGCGGGGTGGTTTTAGGTTGATCACTTCACACGTTCTGCTTCAGGTCTGCAACGGAACTCAAAAATCAAAGGAAATCGAAAAAAGAATGGCAGGCGAAGGGCGCTGCCATGCTCACGCCTTCGCTTGCTTGTTCGTCTGTTGAAACCCTGGCATAACCGATAACCCTCATAGTCTAGCCCTATCTTAACTTCCTTCTCATTTACACGTTAAAGATCAGGGTGGAGTTCGCGTAAAGGTAAACGACGCACTCACACCCATATAAGTCGCGGTTAACGTGTGCGTTCCCACTGCGGTATTCGCAGCGCCGTTCGCGTCTATAACCCACGCGCCAAGCGGACTCGACGGGCCAAGAATCGGCGCGTCCTGAGTGCGTACCATCCCCGGCACTCCGTTGCTGTTCCACGTTATTTGCGCCGTTTGTTCGGCTGTCGGTAACTGCCCGTTGATGTACACGGCAAAATACATGCCCTGCCCCATCTTCATCGTCGTCGGCCCATTAATGTAAAGTGTGGTCGGCGTAGGTGTTGGCGTAGGTGTTGGCACGACTGTCGGTGTGAGTGTAGGCGTTGGTGTAGCTGAAGGTGTACGTGTAGCCGTTGCTGATGCTGACGCAGAAGCAGAAGTTGATGCTGTCGTTGATGCGGCTTGTGACCTGTTGCCTGCCGCTTGGTTGCTGCTAGTTGATGATGTGCACCCCGCTATTGATAACGAGGCAACATCACCAGAACGGTAATAGCTAACAACTTTTTTATCATACAAACTCCCCTTGACGGAAAAATGAATCAAAAGCGTGAAACGGCGACGTGATGGCTTAAGTGCTCTCGTTTCGCTGCGGCCGCTCTTTGCCGCGTGATCGCTTGAAAAACAAGGGAGTTATCAGAACTACCTTAACCTGTGCATTGCACGTTTACACATTGAGATAAAAACCGTCTGAACGGTCGCGTGGGTTTCCTTTTTTTCATGATGCTAGCTGATAACGCGGTGATACTCAGCATGATTCATGTATCTGGCACCGAACATAGAGAGGTAAAGGTTTTCTCTTATGATTGGGCTCTTCGTCTTTGATCTCGGCAACGTCATCCTTCCCTTTGAACACAGACAAATTGCCGTGAAACTCCACGAAGTCTCCCGGATACAGAATCGTTTTACACCTGATGACCTTTTCAGGTTTCTCTTTGAACGAGACCGGGGTTTCGTAAATCCCTACGAAGAAGGCCGCATATCGTCACTGGATTTTTTCGCGAAGCTTAGGGAGAGATACAAATTAAAGCTGGAATTTGAAGAATTCAAAGACATATGGAACAACATTTTTGAGGAGGATCCCAAAGTTAACGCGATTATTACACATCTGAAGAACAAAGGCTATCCGGTTTTTCTTCTCAGCAACACCAACGAACTCCATTTTTCCTACGTCATGGAACGTTATCCCATTGTCCATTCCCTCGACGAGTGGATACTCTCTTATGAGGTAGGCGCAAGAAAACCTAAGAAAAGGATATTTGATGCCGTCTTCGAGAAGACAGATATCGCACGAGAAGAAACGCTCTATATTGACGATATTAAGGCATACGTGGAGGCCTCAAAGACGTATGGCCTTCAGGGTATGCATTTCAAAAACCCAAAAGATTTGTGGGAATTGCTGAAAGAAAAATGCATATAAGTGGCAGATTTAAGCAGATTTAAGTGCTATATTTCAGTATCAAGCACTGAATGCGTGCGATACTAAACAACTAAATCCTTAAGCGCGTCTAACAATGCTTTCCGCTCAACTGAGTCAATCGGGTATATGTAAAAATCGACGCCTTCGCCCGTACCCCATCCTTTTCGTTCTACCTCAACGTAGCCGTTTAATTCCAACTCAGCAATGAGTGGCACTCACTCGCTTAAATAAGCGGGTTCGCCAAGATGCTTTCGTCGAAGATAGATAGCGAGATGCGTCAGAAAATGCCTCTAAAAACGCTAAATCCTCCGTCTATATCAGAAGGAGGTCACTTCAAGCGCCCTGTTAGAGCCGTGCCTGCTCATTTAGATCAAACGGTGATTAATGCAGTAGGTCTGTATTCGCTACATACAAATTATCCCGTCGTTAGGTCAGAACTATGGTTGTGATGTGTATTTCACCGATAACGCTGTTATTATTGCCCACGCCCCCGCATCGATAGCGCCGCCAATTACCGCTAACGGTAGACTAAGCGTCGCGTATACGCAACTTAATACAACGAGAAAAGAGAACGTTGTCGCGCAGGAGAGTATGTTCATACCTGTCTTTTCCCTGTGCATGTCGCGCATTTGAGGGATAAGAAGGAAACCGAAGACGAGGCTGCAGATGAGGATTACAGTGTCCTGCCACATCTTTGTTATTTATCTCCTGTTGCCATAAGCGCGGGTTTATTTAAACGTTAAGGGTTAAGGCCGTTATGAGTGATCCCACCTTAACCGTTGACAAAGCGAGCCCCCACATCAAACGCCTTTTGACAATCCTTGGAATTTCTCTTTACCCCTCTTTGCTTTCGCTTCGACATCAAACAACGTTGATTCGTATTTCGAATAGTCATTGATAGGTTAGGTAAGGTCACCTCAAAACGTTGTTTGTTTGTTTTTTTCACTCACCGTCAACTTGCAGCAACTTGGAAAGGCATAACCCGCATATCTCACTGGCCGTGCCGTCTAGGACAAAAAGATACAGCTTCTGTTTACCGTCCTGCCACACTTCAAGCCCGTTTTCGATATTGCATGCGTTATGGGTCGAAGGCGCAGGGGCTTGGTTTAAGTCCGCTTATTTTGCTACTTATTAAGGAAAGTCGAGCTGAGCGAAATAATTATACCGCTTCGTGCGTCCTTACTCCCGCAACACCACGAACACATCTCCTTACGGGCAGTGGTGGAGCAAACTGCCGGGGTCAGATTTATGGCTCCGGCCCTAATTTCTAGCCGTATGCTGTTAGCAGTTTACTGGGAGTGCTTTTTCAGTCGCAATTTCGTTTTCACTTAAGTGAGTAGAGAGCCCACCACGGTTCTCGGGTAGGCCCGAACTATAATAGCGCAGCGTGTTTCTCCTTCGTCATCTGTTTTTTCCTTGTGTATGTCTTATTACCTCCCGTGCTCCTACGTAATTTGATGATACTATGGCCGACGAAAAGAAAAAAGAGAAAAGAATCGCCGCGGAAGAACGAGAAGAACAACGCAAGTATGCTTTTGAAGCAATCGTTACGCCCAAGGTGCTCGACCGGGGGCGCCACTGGATCACCGTCCAGCTGAGAAACGTATCAACGGACCCCCTCGTCGACGTAAGCGCGACGCTGTATACCACTAACTCGCACGATATCGACATTCTGCCAAGCGGCTCGTTTCATTACGTGAAAGAGTTGCGCCCTCAAGATACGGAAGTGCTAAACTTTCACGTCTTTGCGAACCATGCCGGATGGGTCTATCTGCACGTCACGGCGTACCGCTACGGTGCTTTCGTGAGCTGGTACTCTCCCCATCATGAGGTTCGAATCCATGAAGATCCCGCCGAGATCCAGACCTTCTTCGTGAACCGGCCCTACTGGGCGCCTGAAGAAACCATCCAGACGGAGACGGTAGTGTACGCGCACCGCGATGTGCGGAATCTACGGCTCGAAATCGCCGCAACTCCCCCGTCGAAAGCCCACACGCTCATGGACGTGCTCGATATCGACTTCATCGCAGGAGGCGGCACGGAGCGATTCGCAAGCGAGCTCTACGCGAGTGAAGAAGGCATGTTCCACCTCACAGCGCGCCTTTTCCACGAGCAGAAGCTCATCAGCAGCAAGCGGGCATCATGCTACGTTACGCCCCTTGAGGAGTGAATCTGCGTCTCGTCGGTGGGGGCTGCAGTGGTGTAGGGTCGCGCCCAGCAGATGCTTTGGGGGTTTTAACCCCCATTTCCGTTATTTGCTCGCAGGCACGGCGCAATAACGCAGTTGGCTGATGATCTGCGATTGCTGGCTCATGGCATCCGCCAGGTCGAATATTCCGGTGACATCGACAACGCCAATGGCGGCTATTGCTGAGCCTCCACTGTCCTGAATGGGGGCAACTATGACCGGTACGTTCGCGTATTCCCCCGCTTGCGGCCGCGTCTTTATCAATGTGTTCTCGGCAAGAACTCTTTCAAGTATCGGCCCGGTAAAGTTCCGACTTTTCACCTTGCCGTCTTCGATTTGAACGCCGTGATGGCTCTGGCTTCGTATCGTGACGGGCAGGCCGCCTAATACAGCGTGAAATGCCAATGCGATTGGGATTAAATCGCTGCTCACGGAATCTGATGAAAGCCTAAATTGTTCCATTATGTTCTTCTCCCTTGTCCGCGTCAAGGACAGCAAAAAGACTCCGACCAAGATCGTAATCGATCGGTTAAGCGGCGCGCCAACACTCACAGGCGCGGATAAGCCTCTCGCGGCTGTCAAAGCACAGCGGACAACGTAGCTGCTACTAATTCAGTTATAATGATTTAAGGCTTTACTCGCTGTTTGCCAGCTCCGCCACGTCAATGCGTGAAGCAATAGCGTTTCTACCCTGATTGGATACGTTGGCTGTAATTTATGCTTAATCACGGAAGACGAAGGATAACGACTAAATGGTAGTGCTGGCTTGCACTTACTATGCTAGCTGCTGAGCATTACCCATATTATGATGATGCAATGCCAAACCACGCGCTATTGGAAGTCCATCGCAGCAAAATCTCCCTCCACCGCGCCAAGGCTGGACACGACTACCCAACGATACGGTTGCCCCATACGTTCTCAATGCTTACAGGGCTACCCACGCGAATCTATCACACCATCCATGATGGAGCGCTGGCCTTTCTCGTGGTTGTTGCGCCCTCTAACTTAGCGTCAGAAAACGCCTTAGAGAGCCTAAAATCGCCCGCCTTGACATAGCGATAATTTTCCCTCAGTAAGCTCCGACAAGGTTCCCAGTGCGTTGGTCGCACTCTTCTATAGAGACTACGTAGTTTGGGCTCAGAGGTTATTTGTGCCGATATTGAACCTGTGCCTGACAGGTGTTAGAAAATGAATAAGCGGAAAATCCTATTCTTATGCACGCACAACGCAGCACGCTCACAGATGGCTGAAGGGTTCGTAAACGCCCTAAACGGTGATCGTTACGAGGCGTACAGCGCCGGCAGCGAACCGACAGAAGTCCACCCGTGTGCTATCGAAGCGATGGCAGAGAAGAACATCGATATTGCCTCTCAACGCGCAAAGCCACTCGACGAGTATCTCGACGCGTCCTTTGACTACGTCGTGACCATGTGTGCTGCCGCCCAAGAGAGGTGCCCCATTTTCCCCGGAGCCATTATCCCCGGAGGGATCAAGTACATCCATCACGCCTTTGACGATCCCCTTGCAGATGCGGGGCAAGAAAATGCACCGTGCACGTCTTTTAGGCGCGTGCGTGACGAGGTAAGGGAATGGATCATTGTAACTTTTGGTTCTCTTTAGCACCCGTGCGTTTTTCTCGCGAGCCTCAAGATGTTCTGCCACGCTTTCACCAAGGTCCAGGCATTTCGTAAGCGAAACCATACGTGCTAAGGCATGATAGCAAGTCTCTAGTTATTGTCTAATCTCCGTAAATTGCCGTACCGGTCGCCGTCGCGTTTCTCGCTCACGCGAACCGCTTAACCGCCTCTCGAATCATGTCTTTTGGCGGAATTTCAAACACGTGTCCCTTGTATGTGAAAATCCTGCAGTGTCCTTGAAACGGGGACGTATGGTCCGTTCCTCGCTGCACATCGTGCCCGTCGACCAAAATCGTAGGCGAGCCAAGGAAGCCAACCACCTCTGCTTCCCCGCCTTTAGCGATCTTTACCATGTTCACCCTCGCTTCAACGTGCTCCTCCTTGAGAACCTGTTTGAGGGTGTCTGCTGCCTCTTGGTAATGCGGGCAGTCCGCGTAATACAACACGTCAATAGACAACATAGCGATCGCTTAAAAAGAAGCCGAGTGCAAATAAAAGCTTAACTGCTGTTAAACGACGGAAAAGGGCTAAAATTCTACTCCTACGCGGTTGCCGATCAGGGTTCGGCTGGAATTAACTGCTGCCTTCAATATCGGCTACTCGGGAGATCCCGCTTATGGATGAGGACCAATCGCTCGGCCCACAGGCGTAACTTAGATTTTGCTGAATTACCCTCATTGTGCTCCACTGATCCCTGCGCGACCGCTCGATCGATCCGGCCTGAAGCATCGTTGACAATAGCATCGATTATCGGTTCCAACCCTACGCTCACGCTGGCAGCCATCTCGGCGATGGACATGCCACCGTTGAAGTCCTGTCGTAGCTGCGCACCGCTGATCCCCATCGTGCCCGCAGCCACCAGAAACTCGTCTCGAGCCATTGACCGCAGCAGGGCACGTTCGGAATCACTCAGGGGCGGCAGCCACATCGGCCCACGCCTATTGGGTAGAGAGAGCGTATAAATCAGGCGTAGGACGGCAAATCCGCCGATGATCACTCCGAATAGGTAATAGCCCAGCAAGAGAAGCACGGCCCCCGCCAAAAGACCGAATGCAATGATGATCCACCAAATGACCCGAGAGGCGCTTCGCGCGGTCACGCTCACGCCTCTCTGCCATGGAATGCTTTCGCACGTGCTTGACCCATAATCAACCTTTAAAACGTAGTTGTTTCGTAGCTCTAATGCTTCTGTCGCAAAACTATAGGTAAGTGGCGGCTCTGACTCTTGACCTCAGCTTTTTGACCTCGCGTACAGGGCAAGATCTAAGCTGCTGACCGAACGGTTTCGGTGCTGTCACGCGATGGCTGTACTTGAGTGGATAACGTGAATCGCGTGCAAAGGAAAACGTCATCATGATAGTGAGAGTGCAGTGACGAAGATGGCGAAGAGAAGCTTTTACTTACTAGGCTGTTTCAGTCCCCCGGGACCCAAATTGCGGTCTCTAATATTGCTACTACTGCAACGAGATGACGAACACTCCGACGTTTTCCCATATGCTAAAGTTACTGACATAGAAAAACAACCAGAGTCCCAGGAACAGCAGCCACGCAAATGCGGTAGCGATGCTGGCAAACAGCAACAGCCAAGGTGGTGGGGCTTCCTGACCCTGTATCCTGGGTCTTTCTTTCGTTCTAGAAGCTCTTGCGCTGCCTCCGCCGCCCGCCCCAAGGACAATGAAGCCAATAACGTATCCGAGGTTATACCAAAATCCGTTATTGTTGAACTTGAGTAAAGCCCTGTGGCTAAAGACATAGAAGAAATGCTTAGCGAGGACGAAGAATAGAGCTGGCGTTCTTGCTAGCCGATGAATTGGACCTGACTCTTGTCTTCAGATTGAGATTAAGAAACAAACCGGGCCTAGCGCAAAGCACCTGCGACAAGACGGCAGAGAATCTCATGCGGGCTACGGTTACGATATATTTGCAATCCAGCTCGCAGAGGGTATCCTCTACCCGTTTAGGGTTGTACTCACGCCCAAATGCTTCTACCAGATATCTTCCGCGATCTCTTGTGTCGTCGACCCGTTCTTCCCCGCACCGTTCGCGCATGCATCAAATGCCGACATCCCCAGTATCGAGCGGTTCTGCCGTGTGCCGTGCGCGTACGCGCCAATTTCGTTGGCGATTGGCCCGAGCGCTTTTGCCTTTGCGACGACGTTGCGCATCGTTTCGGTGAACTTGATCCCCTCCGACGCGGAGATCTGATCCCAGTACAGCCGCTCGGGATTGATGCCGATTGCCTGCAAATAGGCCTTGAGATAGCTCATTCGCATATCACACGTGTAGTTCCCCTTCAGGTAATGGCAGTCACCGAAGTGACATCCGAGCACCATGACCATGTCGGCGCCAGCAAGGAATCCTTTAACGATGAACAGCGGATTTATACGTCCCGTGCACATCACCCGAATAACGCGCGCGTTCGGCGGGTACTGCATGCGCGCGGTACCCGCCCCATCCGCGCCCGCGTAAGAGCACCAGTTGCAGCAGAAGGTCAAGATACTAGGTTCCCATTGCCGCTCATCCATTTCCGTAGCGTCTTCAGCTTGGCTCATGCTTTCACCTCGGCTATTTTGGACAGAGGTATCGCGTCAGCCGTCGACTGTCCCGGCACATACCCCAGCGTCCCTTGAACCGACGATTGTACCATATGGGTGATCGTGGCAAGCGGGATCTTCTTCGGACACACGTTCTCGCACTGGCCGCAGTTCACACACGACGGACTCACGTGCATCAATCGCGTAAGGTGGAACATCGGGTCAGGCGGCACTGTGTCTTTAGGCACCACGAACTCTTGCTTCGTAAAGCATTCAACACACGAACATATCGGGCACACGTCGATACACTCCCGACAGCCATCACACTTATCAAATTGGGCGAACAGTCTCTCGAATTTGCGCTCGCCGTCAAATTGGGCAAATTGCGTCGCCATGGCTTTGCGTGCCATCTTCACCATGATGCCGTCCAGCTTCTCGCGTAGGGCTATACCTTGCGGCGGCGCGTCCTTCAGCGTGATCGCGCCCGCTGCAATCGCTGTATCGAGGAGCTTTTGCCCCTTTTCCGTGCGCACTTCGACAAACGTGACTTTTCCTGCGTCGTCACCGATGACGCCCCAGTTGCCGCACGCCAGATCGGCCATGCGCGGTATGTTGTATTCGCATCGTTGGCAGTTCGTGCGTCGGCCGTAACCCTCGGCTTCCAAGTCATCGATGGAGAGCTCTTTGTGTTGGCCGTCCTTGGTTATGATGATGAGCTTTCCCTTATCGATCTCCTCTTTTACCACGTCCTCGGGATCAATGTCGAAGAACTGTCGAATCATCTCACGGGCAGGCCCGGGTAACATCGTCCCGCCGCAGTTGACGCCGATCATATAGACGTTGTCGAGATCGATCTGATTACGTTTGCTCAACTCGATAATGGCACGCGCGTCGCACGGCTTACACGTCACCGCAATGCGCAAATCACGCGCACCATTGAAATCATTCTTTATCAATTTCGCGCTCAGCGTTGGGGCGCAGTGCAACGAGCCGGCAGCTTCCGTTATCTCCTCTTTGGTGGTCGCAAAATAAGGAGCACCGTCATAGATGCTTTCACCTCTTTTGATCACCAGCGCTCCGTCCACTAACTTCTGCTCTACCGCGGCGATGAGCACAGCGGTAATCACGCCCCCGCATTCTCCCTGTTCTTGTACTAGCTTATCTGTTGCTCTTCCGTAATACATATGAGTCGCCTGATTTTAATAAAAAATTATATATAATAATATATATATAATTAGTTGCTTTAAAGCTTTTCGATGCCAACGCACCGCACTATGAGCTTTTACAAAAATTTAAAACGCGTAACAATCAGAAGCATTGGGAAGCGCCGAGTTTTGAAGCGATGCAAGCATTTTTAATGGAACCAGAAAGTGTGAGCTTAGTGAATTGGTCAACAATGGAACTCAAAGCGGCAATGACACTCGAAGAAACATGGAAGATGGTGCAGGCCTAGTGACCTGCATCTCTTTTTTTTTTCAAATTGTTAAAAACGGCGGTTGCTATCGCCGTGAACGTGTGACGTTTAAGCAGTGCCCGGCGGCCATATCAGCTAAGTCGTTTTTGTAGTCGGCGATTTGAAGCATGAGTTCATCGACCTCTACGCAATCGTTGTGCACAGGCAAGATGGTCGGCTTGTCTGAGTGTTAGCTAAAAGTAGCTGAAAGTGTAGAAAATTCAGGCCATCATGCAGATGTTTTAACGCACGCAACCACGGCCTTTATTTTCCATCGCGCTGATTTTGGTAATCAGTTACTTAGCAGACACATACTGCATAGCACCACAATGCTGGTGATAGTACGGGTGATGAAGAACCGAGAATAGGGCGAGATGAACCCAAAGGCGGAAACTCCGTTGTGAGAGACGAATATAAGATAGCCAAACAGAATGAAGAGTTGTGGGACTCGAGAGCCGAAACATATGACACCTGTTTTAGTTTTACACGCTGGACACAGAGGAAACTGGTCTCTCTACTACAGTTGGGCGATAATCCCTATCTTTTAGACCTTGCGTGTGGCACGGGCTGGGCCCTCCGGTATGCTGCCAACCGAACTAATGGGCAAGGCGAGTTTTACGGCGTCGATAATTCATCAAAGATGATTGCACAGGCACAAGCCAAATCTCAAAGCTGCGGCAGCCTGCATTTTTATAAAGCAAGAGTTGAGGCGCTCCCGTTCGACGACGACTTCTTCCATGTCGTTATGTCTTCGAACGCCTTCCATCACTTTTCGAACCCCGAAAAGGCACTTAGAGAGGCAAACAGAGTGTTGAAGCCGAGAGGTAAGCTATACATTTTGGATATCACGGCCAATAACGCCTTCATGAGGCTCGTAGACAGATTCGGCCGTAAGGTGGAGCCAGCCCACGTCAAACTGTATTCAACAAAGGAGTTTCAGGCCTTATTTGAAAGAGCCGGGCTGTGTTATATTACGAGTAAACGCATCATTCCAGCAATCGAAGTTCATATAGCTGAGAAATCAGAATGTCTTTAGTTTTAAAGGAGTGAGAAAAAATGAATTGCGAAGAGAAACTAAAAATCCTGATGGATGCTTGCGAGCAGGCATTAATGTACGGTTGGGAAGATAATTTCAATTGGAGAGAGGACAAGCCTAGTGCGTTTTGGGATGAAAAAGAAGCTTGGACAATCATAAAAGAAGCGTTTGTTAAGGTTGGAGGCGACAAAAAATGATAGCGCTATAACGTTTGAAAAAGGTGCTTGCAGGAGCGGACATGGGGCTTCTTCAAGTCAAGTCTCAGGGTGGCGCCTCAAATAGTTCAAAATACTTCAAAATAGGAATAGTTAAGCAGCTACTCGCTTGTTGGATAATCATTGTGAGTTATCATGGAAAGAGGAGATATAGTTAGAATCGTAGTCGGTGCTTTGATAATCTTGTTCGGTTTTTTGATAATCTTATTGGAACTGTCGTACACGACAGACACAGGACTGCGACTATTCACTTTCCAGCTAGTTTCTGTACTAATCATCATTGCTGGTATTGTGCTAGTCATATCAACTTCGCGAGATTGAACCGAAATCTAGACAAATAGGGCTTCGTTTATCCTCTCCTGGCGCATAGGCAGGTGAACGATTATCGAGCGATTGAAATATAGTCGAAGTTTGCCTTTAGGATTTGCCGACATCCCGCAGCACCTATTTACCTCGGGCTAGCATTTTGAAATTGGTGATGCGGTGTCGCTGCCACCTGTCGAAAGGAGGTAAGATGGATGACAAAGTTCCTGCTACTGTGGCGTTTAAACTTGCTCGCCCCCTGGTCTAGTGACCGCAGAGAGGCGGAAGAGAACGTGGAGGCCAAGTTCGATGCGATGGAGCGTTTCATGGATGCTGGGATGGTAAAGGAGAACGCATTTTTCGTCGACGGCAATTCAGGGTGTTTCATCTTTGAGGGCACGTCTCAAGACCTGTTCAGGATGACGAGCAGGTTTAGTCCCTTTATCGAATATGACGTAAGAGAGATGATTCCATACGAGATAGGGAAAGATACCGTGCTGGAAAGCTTACACGAAAAAACCTTAGAGAGATAGACAGTAAGCAGTTATAAATCTAAATGCAGCCCCTAGAACGCAGGGAAGCTAGAGCAGTATAAGGAAAAAACGCCCGTTCGTCGCGTCAAATCCTCCGTCTTCACACGGCAAAATTAAAAAAACGGTATCTTTTGTCTAAATAAAAAATCAAACTAAATTCAAGAGGTGAAAAGTAGGGAGACGCAACAAGCGAGTGCGGGGGGCCATACTGCTTGCTATTATACTCGGAGCCCTTATAGGCTATTACCAGGTTTAGTAATTTGGTTTACTTGTTAGGAGTTATCTTTTTGTTTATAGGTGGAATTGCCGCGTTATTCACATGATAACTCCGTTATAACCTTGAATACACAAAACCTCTTTTTTTCTTATTCACTCAGTATTATTTTACTACCCTACTGCATTTTCCTCTTATGCCATTCTCCACAAATAAGTCGGGGATTGCCCTCCTTATCTTTTCTTATGATTGGGCTATAACTCGCGCAGGTTTCTGGCTTTACAGCATTAATCCCACAGCAACCTAATGTCCAAAACACACAAGGCTTCGCTATCTTAAAAAAATCCTTATTTGCAACATTCTTCACATATCTTTCTCGAAATTCGATTTCAGGTATTTCGAGATAATCGGCTATCCTTCTTGCCTCTCCATCTTTTAGCACTATTTCTCCGTATACCATACAACAACAACCGTAACACTTTTCACACTCTTCAACCTCAGTCACTTTGTCCCCTCGCTCTTCGACATAGATAGTCATACTGCTATGACAAAACTTATACAAATGGACATATCTCCCGAAATAATACAACTGACAGGTTCATCGCGTTTCTTGGCCGTCACGGCGGTTCAAACACGATAGACAACTTGGTTTAGTTGTGTAAGCTGCCACAAACAAGAACACCGTGATATGTGGATGTAGTGTCTATTTTTGGCGTGCTAGACTGGACTACGTGTTGCGAAAGCACGTTTCAATGTCGTATCTCCAATGCAAGGGCGGTTACGAGATCATCATGCGAGCCGGTCTTGAAGGCGCCGAATTGGTCTGCGCCCATCTCTGAGACGTGTATCTCGTAGTTCTGTAACTCCTCGATCATCGCGTTAATCTCACGCCCTCGTTTGCTCAAAAAAGTCCACTTAGTTGTCGAAAAACATCTTCGAGTCCTATCGATTCTCAAGCGATTTGTCGCCATCTGTAAATCTAATTACCATGTGGCTTCCGTCACAGAAGGGCTTGTTGGAGGAGGCGCCACAGCGACATAGGGCAACGCGATTTCGAACTTCATAGACGCTGCCGTCGGATGACTCGATCGCTACGTTACCCCGCACCCACAAGGCGCCGCTACAGCCTTTGTATGGTTCTTCGACGAGCGTAATCGACGGTTCGAATTCAGGCTCAATCGATTTTTCGGGTTCCTTATGCCACGCTACCAGACGTCCAGAAGTGCAATTTCCTGCCTCTTCAATGGCTAACCGCTTAGCCTCCGGGTCGTCTGAAGATCTGGTCAGGTTGCCGATTCCCCCTGCTCTAAGACAAAAACCTGCGTGATTGCATAAATCTGGAGCGTCGGTCAATTTGAGGTCTGGCCCGTCGATTTTCCGAGTTCGAGTGAGGTAGGGCGCTCGGCTGGCGATCTCTGTACCGTCAAAATGTATCTTTTCGTGCATTCCATCGCAAAATGGTTTGCTCGTGGACTGCCCGCACCGGCACAAAGCGTATGTTTCGTTGAGGGGGTACTCTTCGCCTTTGATATAGCTGCAAGGATACCGCTCGACATCCGTACTAACGGTCAATTTGGTGAGCGGAATGCATCCTGATACAATATAGGGCCCGTTTTCACATACCTTAATGTGCGCTTCCTTCTGATGTCGTCTCTTAGCCTGTTTTTCAGTTTGCATATAATCTGTCGTCCTCCTTTTTCTCGGTCAAAATGTATCGGCGATAACAAAGCGTACCGCGGCGCTATTCTCAGCTGTGTTGCAGCGCGTCTTATCGCTGGTCACATCTCAACTAAAACGATCCTTCTACTGACATAATCTCATGATTTTTTCTGGCCATCTCGCTTCTTAACTAGGTTGTGGGTATATGACTAGATCGTTGGAGCATATGCATCGAAAACGTCCTGCCAACTTATTCATGGTAAGTAGCGAGTCGGCCGGAGTACATCTGGTATGACCTTCTCTGGCACCGATGAGATCTTCGCGCCATGATAGTTTCTTAAGATAGCTTAGATAACTATCCTTTTTTTCTTTCACCTTCACTTTCACTTTCAGCGTGTTCTTGCAGTTGGGTTATCAGCGTCAGCACACATCCACCCTCTGTGCAAGCAATCCATCCCCAGACTGACGCAGGCGACAAGAAACAGGCTATCTAAAACCTCTTTACTGCCTACGTTCACACAATGCCACTGCAGAGCTTCTCGAAAGTCTAGAACGTTCTCGGCGAGACGCTCAGCTCCGTTATGTGGTAATACACGGCGCGGCCTGCAGCTACTGCCTCGGCAGGGCGCAACGGCTTGATGGATCGTAATTACGAACTTTTGCCCTTGAATTGAAAGAACAGCTTGCTCAGACTCTTGCAACATTCGTCACATCTACTCTGGCAGAGCCGCGTGGGCGCCCAGATAAGAAAAGTAATGAAGAGCCACCGCTTTGCCAGATCATTGAAGTGTTGCAGCAGGTGATGTGCACACACGACGCAGAAAAGCTTGCGATTTCTGTGCTCGAAATCTATGGAGACGGTCGCGAAGAGCGAAGTTCAAAGAGATGAGATTCGGATGCGTGTGGAAGCTAACCCACGAAGGTATTTTAAGCGGCCAGCAAAAAGAACACTGCAACTCTGATCCCCGCGCTAATAGACTTGCGCTTTGGGTTCGTCATGCAGAAGGGGAAAAGGTGCGTAAGGTGTTCAAAGAACGTACGGAATAAGCCTCTTCGTTCTCTTTGCGTACGCGACGTATTCGTCGCCCAGCTTCGATGTTAAAACCGCCTCCTCCACGTGAATCCGATAGCCGAAGGCTGCTGCGAAGTAAGCTACGAGCACGAGCACAGCCCCCCACGACTGTATCACGAATCCCAGTCCTATGTAGATTATGAGCAGGCCGGTGTAAGAGGGATGACGCACTAGGCGATATGGCCCGCGATCCACCACCGCCTGACCCTCTTGAATGCCTATTGTCGGCGAGAAATAACGCCCTAGCACGGCAATTGACCACTGTCGAAGCACAATACCTGCGATCATCAGGCTGATCCCGACGTAGAAACTCCAGCTCGGTAACGACGCAATGCCAGACGCGGCAAAGAGGAAGGCGATAACAAGGGCCAGAATCATGCTCAATGCTATCAGTGGGCGGGAACCCTTGTCTTCGAATCTAATCGGGGCGCCGTGCCGCCGCAAGCGCGGGATAATGCCCCCGACCACAATTTCGCTCAGCACCCAAAGTAAGGCCACGACACCGAATATTGCTGACCCAGTTGTTGTCTGAAAGAAAAGTGCCGTCAGATAGGCCATCATAGTTCTGCTGAGTTCTCTTGTTCTTCTTAAATATTCTTTTATGCCCAGTTTTGCTTGCCGAGCAAGAAAACGGCACAGCGACGCTCAAAATCAAAAAAGATGCTTCAGGCGCTCCATGGGCGAGGGAACCGCACACTGGGCCTAACGTCTCGCCCGTTATCTGCTACCGCAGGAAAGACAAATCACGGGTAGATTTCTGCGGCGAAACTCGCGCCTATATAAAAAATTGCTCGAATACCGGTATTCATCCCGTATTCATGGCACGTAATCTGCTGCAAAAGTTTCGCTGTGAGGTAATTCCATCGACCTCTTCTACCCCTCACTTTTGCGACCGATAACGTGCATAATCTCTCGGATCAGCTCAGACCCCAGCGCATATGCCACTTGGAAAAACTGGAGCCCGACGACCAACGGCACCTTGAAGGCGCCCTTCCACGTCGTCGGCATCGGCGATTCGTGCACAATGCGCGTGAGCTCCCCATCGACGCGCCCGGCGGCATGGGTCACGATGAGGCTAACGACGATGCCGAGGATGGCCCCCCCGATGATGTCGGTAAAGTAATGGAGCCCCAAGTAGAGCCTGCTAAATCCCACAAGAATGGCCCACGCGAACAGCACAATGGTGAACTTTCGGTGGTACGATGAGAGCGTCGTCGCGAAGGCAAAGGCGTTCGCGGTGTGGGCGCTCGGAAACGACGGCTCAGCCTCTGGTACTACGCCCAAATCGCTCGGCCGTGGGCGTGCAACGGCGTACTTCACTGCGGTCGCGAATGCAGTCGTTAGTATGAAGATGATAGCGAAGACGAGCGCTTCTTTGCGGAGACCGGCGACATAGAGCGCGATCGTGATGAGCACCATGAAGGTGATGCTCCCCGTGAACGTGACCCACCAAAACAGCGTATTGAGAAGTCCGCCGTTGTTGAGTCCTCTTATGAAGTGGGTGACGTCGTAGTCAAATCCGCCGAAATAGGCGGATGCCAAGGGTAGATGAAGGGTCAGCAGTGCAGCGTGCATATTGCGAACCTACTCGCGCACACGGGGTCATATAGTTTATGTGCTAGCGGTGTTGGGGGTGACGACAGTTCGCCTTCGGCATTGGTTCGCAGCGAAGCGCCGCGCTTGGGCCATTCGTCCCACAACGGCCGTTTCAGTGCCGCAGAGCGGAATAATGCTCCAGCCTGCAGCTCGCATTTTGCGTGCAGTTTCCCAAGCGCCTGGTAAGGGTTCAGTCACGGGCCGCTCCACTTCGAGTGGGATACCTCACGTGACTCTAGGCCCCCATTTCTTTGTTTGCGCTTCGTCAGTCGTGGCGTCTTTGAAGCCGTGAGGCACGAGGTTCGGGAGAGTTTCCTTTGAGTCGGGTCGTAATGGGTAAACAAGCAAACCACGCGCAGCATAGCTGAGTGCTGCATCGAGCATTTTGCTGTCAGTCATGCCCCAGCCCCCCTTTCGTGATTTCTCGCGCGCAGTTCTCTTTTTGCTTGCTCTCATTTGAGGGCGCCTCCTTTATAAAAAACCAAACCTGATGACCTCTCGTTTTCTCTTGGCTTACGAGTCCTTTTGCCATTAATTGAAAAAGGCGGACGCGAATTGAGGGAACTGTAATTTAGGTTCTCGATAAACCTCAGTTGGCGACTGCTTTCCTTCTTTACGGCAAACGCTTTCCAGCAATGCCTTCTGATGTGGAGAGAGGTGCACGACCTCCTTACCAGCAACAGAACAAGCTGGTTTTTTAAGGTAGAACAATTAACTTTTCAAAGAGGTTTTCTCTTCTCTCAGGAAGCACAGCATTAGGAGTTGCACTATGACAAAAGTCATCGCTATCAACGGAAGCGCACGGAAGGACGGCAACACCGCCATCCTAATTCGACACATGCTCGAGGAACTCAAAAACGAAGGCATTGAGACCGAACTGGTCCAGCTTGCCGGCAAAACGATCCGGGGCTGCACAGCGTGCATGAAATGCTTTGAAAACAGAGACCGGCGGTGCGTCTTCGACGACGATGTAGTCAACGAATACATCGAGAAGATGGCCGC
>Ga0224517_1000009_pt1 | contig 81712 bp, 75 predicted proteins | sample IRFST100metaG_FD_179886 | JGI IMG/M metagenome (GOLD analysis project Ga0224517, IMG submission 179886)
CGCCCGTATTCGGGTCGCGCGGGTGCTGTTGCAGGAAGGGGAGGCGATTGCCCGCGAGGAGCGGTTCCATCCACTTGCGCTTGATCTTGAAGAACTCGACGGCGCAGTCGACGAGGTTCTTGAGGTTATCGATAAAGGCGTCAGTGTCGTGTTCGGCCTTATACGCCGCACGCGGGACGTTGAGCGTGACGACGTGCCACGAGCCCATAGAGAAGTGCGCGCCGTCTCTGAAGTAGAGCTTGTCCTCAAAGTGCTGGTCCTCGTCTCTATCGACCTTGAACATATACGCGCAGCACTGGTAGCAGGAGATGCCCTTGCCCGCGCCACGGTACTCGGGAATCATGTTGTCGAAGTAGGTCGAGCCGAACTCGGCCGAGAGCGTGAACGCGGCCTGGTAGTTGTCCTCAATGGTGGGGATCTCGGGGTGACCGTAGTAAAGGTCCTCGGTGCGCGGCACGATGAATGAGGGCTCGATCGCCACCTCGGGCTTCGGGAAGTTGAATGGCTTGCCCCAGTTATCCCCCGCCGTCATAACCTCCATGATGGCCTTGAAGGCGAGACGCACCTCCCGTTCAAACTCGCCGTAGGTTCGCAGCGGAGCCTGCGTGCCATCCCAGACCTTGCCGTGTAGTACTATTGGCTTGTCCTTCCACAGCTCAGGGACGCCCGGGGTGAGTTGTAGGCTGCTGAAGACCATCTGCCCGCCGCGCGCGATGAACACTTGCGTGAGCTCGTAGACCGTCTCTTGCATGAGCTGCTTGATCTGGGTGTAGTCGAGGTGCTCGAGATGGGGAGCTAAAAACGTTAAGAAGTTGTAAAAGCCCTGCCCGCCCGCGCAGTTCGTCTGTCCGGCGGCGAGCGCCTTGACCGCGTGCAGTATCGCGACCTCGGGGCTTTTCGCAGGGCCGGCGACGGAGGCGTGTGCTCCGGTGCCGTCGGGCATCAGACCGTAGTAGAGGAAGTACCGCAGGTCATAGTCGGCACAGAACGGCCGTACGTTCGCGTACTCCATGTCGTGAATGTGAAAGTCGCCCGACCGGTGGGCGTCGCCGATGCTCTGCGGGAGCATGAGCAGCACCTGTTGCTTGCTCAGCTTGTCGTGCTTCTTCTTGGCTGACGTCTCCGGGTTTGCTGTTAAGTTGGAGTTCTCCTTCGCTTCGAACCCCTCGCCGTGGTCGATGCGGTAAGCGTCGTACAGTGACGTCCCCACACGCGAACACGCGCGTGCCCAGTCGCCAAACCCCTCCTCGAGCAGGACGACGTTCACGAACTCGCGAATGAGCGGGCCGCTCAGCTCGCGGACGTCCATCGGCTTGATCTTCTTTTCAACGACTTCAGCGATGCGCCGCGCCTCGGGCCGCTTCATGCCCCGCTTTCCATAGAACGTCTGCGCCAGGGCCGTTTCTCGAACGAGTTGCTTTACGATCGCTTCGCTGTTCCATGGCAGGATAAACCCGTCACTGGTCCTGACGTTGGGCATCTCCTCGGCCTGTTCGCCAAGGAGCGTCGTCTGGAGGGTCCGGGGCTGAAGCATCGGGAGCAATGACTTCTTCGGGGAGTGATTTCTCTTTCGTGTGGATATGGCCATTCGCCCACCTTTTTTATAACAAATATCGCAGGAGCAAAACGCACTCGACTCTGTTGGTGATAAATGTCAGATTCTCAGTTAGCGTGTGTAATTAAAAGGCGTCTGTCGATGCATAACGGGACCAAGCTCCCGTCGAATATGACTCCTGCCATCGGTGTAATAGTTTGATGCTTATTACATTATTCCTTATGCCGCGATAGTAAATCAATGTTGGGATTTGCATCGCAACCGCTTGCCCGCCACGCGCGAGGCCCGACCCGTGAAGGCGACGTTCGATATCGGCGCTCGTTCGACGCCGCCTGAAGAGCTCACGTCGGCAGGCGGCTCAATCGATGTCGCGGACTCCGAGCTATTCGAAAGACAAGAATTTTTGCTCGGCGTAATGGCTTCGCTCAACGAGGCTGCTCTGCTCGATGCGACGTGTCCTAAGCAACACCTACGAAGCTTTTCCCTTGTTTTCTCGTTCCACGTCAGCAACCCTGCTTAGCCCTGAAATGAGCGCTGAACGGCAAGCGTGCAGTAGTGAGGTCGCTTGTCTTTGGACGCTCACCACCTTGGCACTATTGGGGTCAACGATCGAGAGCGTCCGTGCGGCGCCATGAAGATTTGCCGCGCTTACGCCCTCATCGTCGACGTTTATCTCGCGCCAGCCCTCGCGCCAGCCGCGAGTGTCACCGGACAAACGCTCCGAGTGAACGGACGGCAGCGCGTGGCGCTTCAGCCGCCGCCGGTACGATGAGTAGACTGCCTTATGCTGAGCGTCCCAATACTCCTGGACGTGACGGGGGGCGCGCAGGTTGGTCATCTTGTAACGGGACGCGTCGCACGTGCACACAGCCACGTCCCGATCGAACTCGTACCAGCTCGGCGCGAACAGAAAGCGTCCGCAGCGCACGCACCCGAACAGCGCGAGCCTGACGTGCCGTTTTGCGTGTATGTATGCCATCACCCCTCCCGTTGGGCCGCACCAAATCGAAAAAGAATTAAGGGAGGTGGACAGTACGAACATCGCAGGTGAACGGGCTTCAGCGTGTCGCTCTTTTGCTGAAGCCCCTCGTCTCCCTCTAGATTCTTTTTGTGTGACCGTTTTTGTAACGGCTTTGATGTTGGGCCTTTAGGTGGCAGCGCTATTCGTTGTTACGAAGATAAGCACTCCTCTCAAAGAACAAGGAGAATATAGATGAGCGACGCATTTTTTAGGCTTTTCGACCCTCTGACCCATGCCGCTACCCGAGGACAAAAGCCCCTAAACGGGTTTCTAGCACTGCATCAGGCTCAAGATGAGATCGATATCGAGCTCATCGTTGTGAAAAAGATCATCAAAAGTCAGGAAGGTGTCCCTGACCTGGAGCACCGGCGCGACCGTTGTAAAGACCCCTTTCATGAGCAGGGTCGTCCGCGACTGCGGCGAGTCCAAATCGTGTTCCTCGAAGGAGATGCCGTGTTCCATAAGGGACTTCTTCAGGACACTGCAGTTGGGGCAGACGGGCAGCGTGTACACGTTCACAGTTTGCTTCGTTTCTGATGTCATCTGAGTAGTCGTTTTCGACTCACCTGCATTAAAACCTTTTGCGCCAAGAGACTAAGGGTGGTGCCACGTCACCACGATGTGGTCGAGGCGATTCAGCATCTCCCGGTGCTCACACAGACGCGTGCTTTTACCGGGAGTTGTGCTCGGGCGTTCGCTTTTTGGTAAATAGGTCGGTATCGCAGGCGCGCTCATTCTCGCGACGTTTCTCCAACTGCCGTAACTACGTCGTCGTTCGTCCGCTACCTGATAGGGGGCAGCAGATCCTGCTGGGTGCGCGGTCTCCATTTTGAGACGATGCCGCGATAGCGCTGCGGTCGCACATGAAGCTTACGCCGCAGCACGCTCGTGATTGTCATGAAACAGCCTATAAATGGCTTTATCTTCAAAAAGGAGCCTTTCTAGTGCAGCTTTTCCAGTTCGAAGCTGCCAAGCACGTCGTTTTCCTGCACGCCTTTGTCGGCAGGAGCCATCAAAGGAAACTGAAAAACGACGTTACCCGCTGGGAGCTTACCAATGGATGGTCACGTCCCCGATTAAGTACCGATCGTAGCTGTAGTACACGCTCTGTCGCCTGCGGTAGCGGATCAGTCCCGGGCTGATGTCGTGCGTCACGAGGCACAAGGCGCGGATCGCTGATTGTTGCGCGGCCTGCAGGCTGTAATCGGCGCTCTCGTCATAGGTGAAACCCGACTTGAAGACGTCGAGCTCGGCTTGGAGCTCGCGATAGCTGGGGATGGTGATCATGTCGTTCTCTATGAGGATGGCCAAGTTCGCGTAGGAATCCTCAAGCTTTGAGCGGCTGACGCGCTCCACCCAAACCCCTCGCATCTCGAGGTCGGATACCAATGCCCTATTCCTGTCATCAAAGGCCCTGACCACGGCGCGATTATAGTATCGCGATATTTGTTGAACCCCCTGAGCTGGTTTTCTAGGGGCACTGCTGGGAAGTGACCGAAGTACACGACCCCATAAACCGTGATATCAAAGACCAGAACTGTATAGCTATCCGGTGAGGGCGCCGGAATCCACCCTGTGAAGTAGTAATGCGAACTAGCTCCGAGTGCTCTGGCTGCGAGTCACTAGTCTCGACCATACGCTCGTTCGATTTGCGAAATAACGGGCCGTGCAGCTGATTTAGCGCAAGGGTCGTTGCGTCCACTTGGTCGTCGTGAGCGGCATTCGGGAAGTTCAAAAGCTCTTGCAGGTATTCGCGGACCCGGGCGTAGTCGCCATTATCCGGTTTCGGTATGTAGACGTTCCTTGATTGCCAGACCGGAATGCAGTCGCGGGCGCGAAGTTCCTTTGACCCTTTCACGGTTATGGGAATAAGGCCCGGGATCGCATGTTTTAAGTGGGCGACTACGGCCTCGCCGAGCGCCTGCGCTTCCACCAATATAGCAGTGGCTTGAGGCCAGCACTCTGACAGATCTTTGATAGCTTACCGTTTCGTCAAAGTCGTAGCGACCACGCACTAGATCGAGCAGGTAGAAGTCGGCACCAATGCGGCCCCAACCGCCGACTACCACAGAAAAAAAGAGTCCTTTGTGGCTCCGAATACTTGAGATCAGCGCGCGTCTTATCATCCTTACCCTGGGCGTCGCTGCCTTCTACCAAAGGGTGTACTGCGGTAATACAACATTCATCGCATTCCTAGCAATCTCGCTAATTATTTTTGAAATTGTCCAGATCATACGAATATTTGACAAAGAGCGTTTCGGGACGGCGGCTGCTTAACTTGATTCTGTCAGTGCTAGCGACCTTCGCCATGAAAGGCTCGGTCAGCGCGTTAACAGTCATTTCTGGAAGGGTCATTTAGCTCACCAATGAGTAATATTTAGAATTAATTATAAAAATAACTCAATAATATGAAAAAGTGAGGCACGGGGTGAAAGGAACGAAAAACGAGATCACTTCCTTGTAGGTGCACCCCACGTGAAAATGAAACCTGGTTAACTTTTGGTGCGGTTTTGGTGCGGTTCTTATACCTGGTCGTCCATGCACAGTATCAAATGCGCGCGATTGAACTGGTGCCTACACGAGCTACGCCAACAACGCCTTCCGCACTTCCTGCGCGTTTTCTTTGTTCGTCAGCACTTCCACAAGGTCGATGGCAAAGTCAATAGCGGTTCCCGGACCCTGGCTAGTGATTATTGTACCGTGCCGCACGACGCGCTCTTCTACGCGCTGCGCGCCCGGGATGTCGATCCCTGGATAACACGTCGCCCTCGCCCCTCCCATGATACCCGCCACCCCGAGCACGTGCGGGGCAGCACAAATCGCGCCGACGTATTTGCCGGCGTCGTATGCTGCGCGTATGAGCTTGAGAACGCGTTGATCGCGTTCGAGGTTGACGTACCCAGGGCTCCCGCCCGGAAGGACGAGGGCGTCGTACGTGGTAACGTCGTCAATAGAGAGGTCGGGCACGACTTTGATCCCGTGCCCACCTTCTATGGGCGGAGGTGCTATCCCGGCGAGGAGCACAGAGATGCCAGCACGACGCAGCACGTCAACGATCGTGACCGCTTCCAGCTCCTCAAACCCGGTGGCGAGAAGGACAACTACGTTCATAGGTCTACGTCAGGGCTTCAAGCTCTTAAGCGTTTTCGACGCTCGGGGCGACAGGCTCGTCTGGGAGCCGCGCTCGTTTGGAGCGCGTCGCCGTTGTCCACAGGGAGAGTCACCCCCTAGCTGTCGCAAGGAGGCTTCTCGCTTGATTTGGCTAAATACGATCTGTACAAGTTTATATACCAAATTGCAGTAAGTTCAATCTGGTTCACCCTACGATGTCACTTAAAGATTTTGCGTACCGCTTACTCAGCACACCGTATGAGCTCATCTTTAAGGAACGATTGGGACACCAAACCGCAGAACTTTTCTTGAGCACGTCGTACGCGGGGATTGGAACGCTTTTTGGAGCGGCGTTGACATTTATTTTCCTCATCCTTGGGGCGCGCATCTTAGGACCCCAGGAGTTTGGCGATCTGAGCCTCGTCATGTCAATAAGCCTCATCGCCGCTATCTCGATGGGGCTCAACCTGGTCGCAACCGTCAACTATGCCTCTGGAACACACAACGATTCAGTTCGGACTACCATCATCTCAACCTCGTCCATTGAAGCGCTGCTTCTTATCACTGCTTCAACGGCGGTCTTCGCCCTTCTTTCCCTGCAACTATCATACCTGCTGGGAGTCTCTGCGGCCGTATTCCTTTTCGCCGTTGCATACGGCGTGGCCGTTACCTGTTACACATTAGCGCTGAATTTTCTGCGAGTGGTATTCAGCATGAAGGCGTATGCGCTTTCCGCCGCTGCCCAATCGGTAGTGTGTCTTGCACTTTTTCTTGCCCTTGTCACGAACGGCATGAAGTCGTGGCAATCGGCGGCGTACGCGCTGTCAGTGTCAAACCTGGCAGTCAGCCTGATCGTAATTTACTACGTCAGAGCTCATTTGACGCGTCAGTTCGACTGGTATTGGGCGCGAAAAATAATGCGATACTCCGTCTTTGCGGTCCCTGGATTGATTGCTGTGGCATTCATGGGACTCGATCGAATTCTCATCAACATATTTATGACAACCGCTGCTGTGGGACTGTATAACGCGTATTTCTTGCCGTCAATAACCATAGCGTTGACGCTTTGGGGCATTGTTAACACCACCTTTTTCCCCTATGCATCGCGAAGCAAGGATAAACTGGCGCTTCTGCTCAAAATAAACAAAGTGACACCGTATCTAGCCATTGTGCTTGTGCCACTCATCGTTTGCGCGGAAGTGATCGCCTTCGTTCTCTATGGGCATCAGTACGCATTCAGCCTGCAACTATCGTTCTTTTTTGCACTCGCAGCAACGGTATATGTTGTTTTTCTAAGCTACACGTGGCTTGCGGCATCGGTCGGTGCGAGCGGAGCAAAAATGAGTACGATGTGCAACGTTCTTGCACTGCTCGTGTTGATAGGTCTGGACATAGTGTTAATTCCGCGTATTGGCATCCTGGGCGCAGCGATTACGCTCATTTTTTCATATTTAGTGCCTACGGTGTTTCTCTATTCACGAAAGCAATTTTGGGCGCGGATTTAAAAATAAGGCAAAACAGTCTCGAATCACAACCCCGATGTATCTCAGCGTAGACGTCTGCGCGTGGAAGTAACAGGGCGGAGAATAACCAAGCACGGCATCCCATTGCTGGGATTAACATCAAACGAAAGACCTTTCTCAATCACGTGGGGTTCGCTAGGCGTCTCGGGGCCAACCATAGCACCATCCTCAGCGCCTTGACAATCTCGTTCCCGGAGATCTTGGACGCCCCCATGCGGCGATCTTGGAAAATGATAGGCACCTCCCCAACCTTCCAACCAAGTCGCTCAACTCTGAAAAGCATTTCGAACAAGAAAGAATAGCCGCTCGATTTGATGCTATCTAAATCCAGGCTCTCTAATGCCTGGCGGCGATAACAACGAAAACCTGCGGTCGTGTCATGGGCGTGCAGCCCCAGTAGTACACGGGTGATCGTATTCGCGCTCCAACTGACAACTTTGCGGTCGAGAGTCTGCATGGACCGCCCACCCCGCACGTAGCGCGACCCGATGACGAGATCGTACCCCTGGTTGATTTTGTCCACGATATCGGCAACACAACCGGGGTTGTGGGAAAAATCGGCGTCCATCGAACAAACGAGATCGGCTCCTTCGGCCAGCGCCTCTTTAAAGCCGGCGATGCAAGCTGTGCCTAGCCCGAGCTTGCCAGGATGGTGAATGACGCTCACTCGTCCGGCATTTTTCGCAGCTAACCAGTCGGCGATTTCGCCGGTGCCGTCGGGAGAATTATCGTCCACCACAACGATGTGCATTCTCATCGGCAGAGCGAGTAACTGTGTCACCGGGGACACAATATTTTCTTTTTCGTTATAAGTCGGAACGATAACAGAGACCTGCATAGTCCCCTATACTCTCTACTGACATTTTATCTCGATTTCTGTCCTTGCCTTATTTTATCATAGCAGGCTGTATCCGCGAGTTTGCCGCTATCGGAATAGTGGCTTGACATCTGTGGCATCGTTAACGCCACCTTTTTCCCCTATGCATCGCGAAGCACCGGATAGATTGGCGCTCCTTCTAAAAATAAACACAGTGACACCGTATTTGGCTGTTGTGCTTGTGCCGCTCATCGTTTGTGCGGAAGCCGGTCTGATACAGAACCGGGCCAGCAATTCCAACAGAGTTATCGCCTTCAAGAGTGGCAATGAACTCACTTGCGATTTTGGGGTATTTGAGCGGTGCCACCGACGATCGGCAAGGCCCCGATCAGCAGTTCGCTCGCTGTCTGCCTACACGGGCCCCCTTATGTCGTGTCGACCAATGGATATAAGTGACGACTTCTCTCTTGAGGTACTGCGATGCTAGAGATTACGGTGCACGAGATTCGAGGGACGTGCCCAGTGCATTCCGTCGGGGACCGCATCATCGTTGACGGGTCCACTATCGTAGTGGCAGAAAGCGACGCACTTTGTACTCACGCGCTCTCGACGCTCCTCCATTATACGACGATCCTCGAACACACCTGGTGCCCCGTTGCCCTTGGCTTGACGACGTCTGAAGACCCCGCGCACGCCTACATGCAGTGCGTCGATCCGGGGCCGCCGTACACAGAAGGGGGCACGGTCATCTTCCGGTGCCGTAAAATAGTGCGTGAATAAGAGCAGCCGCACACGGCGCCGATAACCACGGGCGTCACCTAAGAGACCAGTGAGCCACAACGACGTCTGCACGTCGGGAGGGCCCGGCTGGCCACGTTGGCCGCAAGCGTGCGTTACGGTTTCGTCTGCTACGCCCAGCGCAGCGAGGACGCAGAAACTGATGACCGCTCAGGCGGCAGTTCACGCGTTATGTTGGTGCTTTTAGGCGGATTGCAGGTCACGGAAAAAGCCTTCGGTTTGCCGTCGTTTCTGCGCCAAAGCACGACCAGCATCTGCGACCCAGCCGTTTTTCACACGCCTCGTTTTTTTCAACATTTCCTCGACTTGTTACAGCGGCGCGCTCGCTAGCAAAAAAAGGCAAGGGCCTATGTAGATGGGGGAACGTATACGGTGCGTGTGGATGACGTTTACGTCATCCAACTCACCAAACGGTAACACAGGTGATTCAGGTGGCTATCGAAGAGGAAGAGACAACCTCAGTCCTTCTGCACGAGAAGCGGGTGTTTCGCCCGAGCGCAGCGGTCGTCGAGGCAGCGCGCGTGAAAGACTGGGAAGCGGAACTGAAGGCAGGGCAGGACATCGAGGCGTACTGGGCGGCGAAAGCGCGGCAGTTTGAATGGTTCACGCCGTGGACGCAGGTCCTCGACTCACGCGAGGCGCCTTTTTACAAGTGGTTCGTTGGCGGCAGGACAAATATCACGCACAACGCAGTGGATCGTCACCTCGCCACCGAACGTCGCGACCGCGTCGCGCTCCTCTACGTTAACGAACGCGGAGAGGAGTACAAGGCCACGTATGCTGAGCTCGCCAGCGAGGTGAACAAGATGGCGAACGCGCTTAAGAAGCTCGGCGTTCGAAAAGGGGACCGTGTGGCGATGTACCTCCCGCCGTGTGTCGAGGCTGCCGTATCGATGCTCGCGTGCGCGAAGATCGGAGCTGTGCACAGCGTCGTGTATGCTGGCTTTAGCGTGCGAGCGTTGGCTGACCGGATTCACGACGCGAACGCCAAGATCCTTATTACCGCCGACGGCACGTTCCGCCGGGGAAAGGTAATCGACCTAAAAAGCGTGGCAGATGAAGCTGTCGGCGCAAGCCCAAGCATCAAAAAGACGGTGGTAGTGCGGCACGCGGGTAACCCAGTCTCTGAACCCATTGGGAGAGAGATTCTTTACGACGAGCTCATCCAAGGAGCGAACACCGAATGTGCTGCTGAAGCTATGGACGCAGAAGACCCGCTCTTTATCCTCTACACGTCCGGGAGCACCGGGATGCCAAAAGGCGTCGTTCACACGACCGCAGGCTATATGGTTGCGACGACTACCGCGTTACAAACCGTATTTGACATACACGACGATGATGTGTGGTGGTGCACTGCTGACGTCGGATGGATAACGGGCCACAGCTACTGCGTCTACGCACCGTTGCTCACCGGCACCACGAGCCTCATCTACGAGGGCGCGCCTGACTATCCCGAACCGGACGCCCTGTGGCGAGTGGTAGAACGCAACGCTGTCACGAAGTTTTATACTGCACCGACCACCATCCGCCACCTCATGCGTTTCGGGGAGAAATGGCCGCAGGGTTGCGACCTACGCTCTCTCAAGATTCTCGGCTCGGTCGGAGAGCCGATCAACCCAGAGGCGTGGGTCTGGTACTACGAACACGTCGGAGGGTTGCGCTGTCCAATCATGGACACGTGGTGGCAGACGGAAACCGGCTGCTTCATGATCTCACCACTCCCTGTATCAGCGCTCAAACCAGGGTCGGCGACGAAGCCTCTCCCCGGCATCGAAGCGGATGTCTTGGACCTAGACGGGAAACCCGTGCCGCCAGGGCGCGGCGGGCTGCTCGTTATAACGACGCCGTGGCCGTCGATGCTCCGCACGTTGTACAACAACCCAGAACGGTACAAAAAGACCTACTGGGAGCAGATACCAGGGGGGGTCTATGTGTCAGGAGACATCGCACGCAAAGATGAAGATGGCTACTTCTGGATACAGGGGCGGGCCGACGACGTTCTGAAGATCGCTGGGCACCGCGTCGGCACCAGCGAGATCGAATCCGCGTTTGTGAGCCACCGGGCGGTGTCGGAGGCAGCAGTGATCGGCAAACCCGACCCCGTCAGAGGGGAAGTCATAAAGGCGTTTATAATCCTCAAAGAGGGATACGCGGAGACTCCAGAGCTCATCAACGAGCTTAAAAAGCACGTACGGCACGAACTCGGGCCGATTGCCGTCATAGGAGAGATCGTCTTTACCGCGACGCTCCCGAAGACGCGCAGCGGGAAGATCATGCGAAGGGTGCTCAAGGCGCGGGAACTCGGCATCGACGAAGGGGACGTGTCAACGCTTATTGAAACGTAACGCATCCACGCTGCGGCGGCTGGCAGCGTTCCCTCGCAGGACGCGCTCGTTACCGTTCAAAGGTTCCACGTACTGACTCGGGATCCATCATCGCGCCATGTTAGTACGCGTAATTGGATTCCGTCCATCCATAGGCGTTGTGAAGGGTCATCCACGTCCGCATCTTCGCTATTATTAGATACAGGTGATTCCTCGCCCGTTCCGATATCGCACCGTCGAATGCTCTTTCCTGGAGGTACTGAAATGCCTCGCCGCTGCGCGAGCATGCCTGCATCAGTTTTTCGGCAGCGTTCTCAGCGCGAGCGCCTTGCACATCGCCGAGCTCAGAAATGAGCTCTTCCACTTCGGTAAGATTCCTTAGCATCGCACAGAAGGTGGCCATCCCCCTGAATAACGGTTTGGCAAGAGTAGCGCGAAAGTAATCGCGCCACTTTTTTTATTCCACACGAGAATCAAGCGGGATGTCACGCGGGAACACTGGAGTCGGGGCGCAATAATCTACCGAACAACCTAGCGCAAGCGCGAACGCGTTGATCAAGCAATTCGCAGCAACAACGAACGAAGGCGCTGCCAGCGTGCTATGACGAATCCATGCTGATGAGATAACGTTTGACGAACTGGGCTGCTTCGTCATCTCGCGGTTCAAAAAGGATTCCTTGATCGTTGGGAAACGGAACACGGTGATCGTGTTCCCAAAAAAGTATAGCGGGGGGTATACCGTCAGGGTAGGCATCACACGTTGCCTGGGGAAAACTCACTCGCGAAAGTGCGTGCATAGCGTGCAAATTGGTGTCATTAACAGCGTCATGCCATCACGCCATGACGTTGCTCGCTCGCTTAAACGTATTCCTGCCGTGTCGTCGAAGCAGCCCCCACCGTGATTGGGGACCAGCATCAGCTCGTGCGCAGCGCACTGAGTATGAATTTGCGCTCGGCCAGAAGCGAGGGATGGCGACTCCAGTTTTTTATAGAGCGGAGGCGTATAGGGCAGCAGGTGTTACCGTGACCAATCTATGGAAATCGCTTCCTGTTGGACCTGACCCGCCAGAAGTCGTTTACGCGCTGATCGAGGTCCCAAAAGGGTCCCAGAACAAATACGAATATGATAAAGATCTAGGGATCTTTGCCATTGACCGGGTGCTTTATTCACCGGTGCAGTATCCGACTGACTATGGACTCATCCCGCAGACGTATTACGACGACGGCGATCCCCTGGACGTCATGGTTCTGATGGATGAACCAACCTTTTCAGGATGCCTCATCGCTGTGCGGCCCGTCGGCTTGATGCGGATGATAGACAGTGGGGACAACGATGACAAGGTCTTGGCCGTACCCGATAAAGATCCGATGTACGCAGAAGTCACCGACATAAGCGATCTGCCCCCACACAAAATGCGAGCTATTGGACACTTCTTCACGGTCTACAAGCAGCTTGAGGGCAAAAAAACCGATGTGACTGGTTGGGAAGGAGCTGAAAGCGCCAAAAACGCAATAGTGCATTCAATTAAGCTCTACAACGACAAATTTGGCTGATCGCGCACGGCATCAAAACCGTCGTGCAGACAGGTAAGAATGAGCGCGCAGCGGCTGCGATCGCTAATGAGCTTTCGCTGAGAGAGTGCTACGCCGTGTTCTGTGGTCAGAGAGAACGTGATCGCGGCGATCCTAATCAAACTTCTTTTGCAGTGCTCGCCTTTCCGGGAATCATCACCCTCTGGCTTGCCGTCGGGGTCGGTGAGGGACTAAGCCTCGCCATCATCCTTAACGCGTTACGAATCGGCAGCAGGTGATAATGCGCATGCGGTCTTGCCGCCGCCCCGGGGGGCAATCTCAGTTTCCATTCGTGAGTGTTGCACCATGGCAAGCGTCCGGATGCCCCCTGTGAATTCCTAACTATTTTTTGGTGCCAATCGCTTATCTTTTTGTTTGATTAGTGGATGAGCACCGGAACTGACATTTGACGGACAAATCGATCGAGAGCTTGCTTCCAAAGGCGACGTGATGCTGTATGCTGTCAGATTAGCTGATTCTAGGAGTATTCTTTTTGTGTTTACGCCGGCTCAAGTTTCTCGAACTCAGCCTCCTCGCACTATGTTCCGGAACAGCGCAATATCCTCTTTATCGACAACGCGCAAGAGGTAGAGCATAGCGAAGTACAACAGTACCGCAGGAAGAACTGACAGCAGATTAAGGTTCCCCAAGTAAACAATAAACAAACCCATCAACAAACTCGCCGCACCGATCTTGACCAAACTTGCTAAGTCCTTTTTGGAGAGCGGGTATGTGATCCTGGAACTTATGAAAACACAGAGCAATAAAACCGTTAACTCAGTAGCGGCAGTCGCGATGCTGGGACCAACGTAACTAAATCGAGGTATCAGTATTAGGTCCAGTGTTACGTTTTCTACCATGCCAACCGCCGTAATTTTTGTTACTATCATTTGTCTGTTTGAAGTCTCAAACAGTCGCAGAAAGGCTGCGGTGAGGAATATGAAAACCGTGGCCCAGATAAGTATTTGAAGCGCTATTGCGGAGTTGCCATAGGCGACACCGAAGATAAGCGTGATAATTTGGCCAGCAAGCAGTGTTGTTCCTATACCAACGGGAACTGCGACAATAGCCATGTACTTAAAATATCTTTTATAAATCAGCCTGAAACTGTCTTTTGCAGTTCCATGAAAGCGCGACATTGCCGGAAATATCGCTGTACTGGTTATTGTTGGGATGAATAGTAGGACGGCGATCAATCGATAGGGGGCATTGTACCAGCCAACCGCTTCAGCTCCTTTCATCACCGACAAGAGGACTGAATCGATGTAAAAATAGATGGTAGTAAACAGCCCGGTTAAGGCAAATGGCAGCGCCTCTGGAAGTATTCTCTTCCAAAACTTCAAATCAACCTCAATGTGAAGGGGACTGAATTTTGTGCTGTAGACTGTCACGCTATAAATCGTAATAGCCAAGCTACCTACGAAGTAAGCAGAGGCGAACCAAACGACACCCAACCCCTCAGTGATTCCCCATATAACGACGATGAAAGTAGCGACAGTGCTTAAGATTAGCCCTATCGACTGGTATTCCATCCTCTCGAAGGCTTGAAATAGTGACTGGAAAACACCGGTGAAACCTGCACAGACCACGGAAAGAGCTAAAATGTAAATCAAGATGATTGTTTCTTGAGGATATCGTAAGACGTACGCTGCAAGAGCAATCAAACAGAACGTGCCGATCGCCAGCGCGATCTCTATGATGATCAAATTGCCTACGTATTTACCGGCTAAGGATTTGTCTCGCGCAACCTCTCTTGTAGCCAACGTCGTGAGCCCTAGACTAGTGAAGGGAGCAAAAACGGCAGTGAATGCGATTGCCGTACTCAGTAATCCAAAGCCTGTGACGCCGAGATATCGGGCGAGTAGAATCGCGTAGACAGCTGCAATACCCAAACTAACGATCTGCCCGATAAGCAAAAGAATGGAGCTTCGTGCTATTGTTCGTGCAGTGCTCATGTTTTTCGCCCGCATGTCAGGTCGCGTCTATCGAGTGAGGGTGCAGATTGCCGCCCAGCACCTCTTGGCACCGGTTTATTTTATCTTTTCGAGCCTGCTTCACTCTCGTCCGAAGTATCTCAGCCAAACGCGGTTATCGATTAGATGCAGTAACTTACGTGTTGTCAGGGTTATAAATGCCAGTGAAACAGGCTCTGTTAAATTTGCTTCCCCCAGATTAGCAAATGAGCACGGGGCTAAAGCATCACCAAAACTTGACCGTCATATTAAAGTGGTAGCACCAAGAAAATAGTAGACGGATCATAGACAGTAGTTGCAGATCTGTACTCTATTATCACCTTTGCTGCAACAGAGCGCAGATCTACAGCACCGCCCCCGAGCCTAAGCCGGCTCGAGCTTCTCTTTTTTGGGTCTAAGAGCTTATAGAACATCGTGCAATACCCATTATTAACTATTTCGATTTAGTCCGATTGTCGAAGCCTCTTTCGAAACGCTCATAGCAGCTGCCAAGGTAACCGAGGAGGCACTTATCGTCGTACATCACAGACAGGAATGTGGCCGCCTAAAAAAGCGCTGTTTTCCCGTGCATTGCTAAGTATTTAACCGAGCTGCCTGCGATGATCGATCCGCTAGATTTAAGACGTTCTTAAGCTCCGCAGGTGTTAAGCTGCAGCACGATCCTCAAACGCAATCTTAAGTTTGGCGCCGCAGTTTGGTCGTGGAAGGACGAGTGCCGCAGATTCCACAGCGTACAATCACAATCATCCCTTTGCTAACTCGGACACAACCCATAGCGTTGGCAGTGCGTGATCAACTAAGCGTATCTAGTAAGTCCAGTTTTGAGCTTATCTCTCGCTGGCAATCTGCTCCTGAGCCTCTCAAAAAAACGTCGGAATATTTTTGTCGACTTGGAACACCACTAATGATTTGGGAAAAAATGTGCTCTAGCGGTGGCCTGGTCATTACTCTTGAAACGCGCTGGTTTGTGAAGTATCACTGCAACAACTGCAGGAACATGTTCAAAGCTATCGGCAAAAACCCGACGTGTCCGTCCTGCTTCTCAGAAGATTGTTAAGCATTCAGATTAAACGCTGGGCGCAGGAGATTGCAGACTTGCTTAAGCGGCTGCTTCACAATGGATCGCTCTGAACGGAAAAAAAGCGTGTGTTCTCACTGTATGAACGCAGCTGTTATTAACCTCAGAAATTCACGAAAGTCTATTTAAGTAGATCTCCGAGTTTAGCGACTTGTCGAGACACGCGTCTCAAGCCACCCGCGTTGAGGCTCTAGACGGATTTTTTGAGGCCGATCCTGCCTACGGAACGCTATCATATCCCAAAAAACGGAGACACGGCTTTACTGCCAGAAAACAAGCTTTAAGAGGTCAAATCGTTACACTTAAGGCGTAAACTGACTTTTGACAACCGGTGTAGCCATGAAGATTTCGGTTGCGGCGCCTTTTCCAAAATACAAAGATGGGATACCGAGAGCCACGGAGGAACTGATTTCAAAACTTTGTGAGGCAAACTATGTCGAATCAGTTTCGGTCATAACAGCAAAAAGAGAGAAGGACTTTTTCAGCCCCTCTCTTTTAGCTAACGAAAAAGTTTCTCTGTTCGTTGTGCGTCCGTTGACATTGCTAGGAGCTGTTAAGCTATACAAGAAAAGTGATGTTGTACTCCTCTTCACGCATCCTTGTTATGACTTCGATCCGTCTTCGCTTCTATTTTTTTTCCAGCTTCTTATCAAGTTCGGCATTTTGTCCGGGGCAAAATGGGTCCAAATGCTGTACGACTTTGTTTTCTACACTTGTCCTGAGGACGACGTGGGCGCTTCGAAGGAAACCACGCTTTACAAATTTTGGAAGAACCACTTTGTCCATGTTCCGGTGCGATATGTCGCTATATCTGAATCAACCAAGAAGGAAGCGATGCGTTATTGGGGTCAGGGCGCGGCAGACGTTACAGTGGTCCATTTGGGCTCCTTCATAACCCCGAAAACTCCTCGCGCTCACTTTGGTAGTAAGAGAATACTAACGGTGGGTGATATTTCACCTCGCAAAAACCAACTGCGATTGATTCAGGCGTTTGAACTCGTCCATAGAAATAACCCAAGCAGCGGCGTAGAATTGATGATCGTGGGTCATGTGCGAAAAGATATCCCCGGGTTTGAATCAACGCTGCGCGACATGCGAAGGCGCAATAAGGGCATAAAGATAACACTAGCCGGCTACTTGTCCGACTCTGAGATACTGTCGCTCTACGAAGAGGCCGATGTCTTCGTTTATCCCTCGCTGTACGAAGGATTTGGCCTCCCCGTGCTTGAAGCGATGGCGTGCGGGTGCCCAGTTATTGCATCGAACGTTTCTTCGCTGCCAGAAGTGGTCGGAGAAGCGGGCATGCTCGTCGATCCGTATGACGTCGACGCGCTCGCACAGGCTATCAGTACGGTGCTTCAGGATGATGGGTTGAAAAGGGAGATGAGCCGAAAAGGTATAGCGCAAGCACAGAAGTTTTCGTGGGAAAAGGCCGGTGCGGAACTATTGGCAGTCTGCCGAGAAGTTGCGGAAAAGGTGATCCAACCTGAGGGCGACAAGTGAGAGATCTTCACTTTTTTCGTTCCTAGGGCAAAGTCCCAGAATAGGTTAGAAAACGCCTGCACATCATTGCAGCTGCTTCTTTTAGACGGTCAAAAGGATGGACAAGCTCCAAAAGCATTCCCTGGCAGCCAGAACCTGCAGAAGCTGCTATGAAGCAATATTTATTAACAAACCGCAGAAGCTTGCAAAGCTACAAAGCGGTACTTGGTCTAAGAAGCCAGGTGGACGAAAAATTAGCAACACATATTTTCACGCCATCTTCGACAACGGGAAGCGCGTACGTCTGCTGCGAACCAGGTCGTTCGAAATAGTTCCTATCAGTTGCTAGCTCGGGCTGTTACTGTAGCGAGACGGAATTGCCTGCCGAAGCCGTTCGAGCCTGAATGGCGCAAGCATCTTGCCCTGGTGGACGATAAACCTTAAGGCATCGAATCGCCAGACTTACGGCGTAAACTGACTTCGGAGATGCTATGAATCTATGAAAATTACGGCCGTGGCATCTTTTCCAAAGTACAAAGACGGGATTCCGAGAGCCACAGAGGAGCTGATTTCAAAGCTCTGTGAGGCAAATAGCGTCGAATCAGTTTCAGTTATTACGAAAGAGAGCAAAGCCTTCGTCAGCCCCTCTCTCTCCAAAAACAAGAAAGTCTCGCTTTTCACTCCGCGCTCGTTCCTGCTCCCGTGGACGCTGCTGAGAATCATTAAGCTCTATTGGAACAGCGATGTGTTCCTGCTTTTCGCGCATCCGTGCTACGTCTTCGATCCTTTGCAGCCTTTGTGCTACTTTCAGCTTCTAATCAAGTGCCGCGTTTTACCTAGAGCAAAAATGGTTCAAATGTTGTATGACTTTGCCAACTACGCTTGTCCAGAAGATTACGTGGCCTTATCAAAGAGGACAAAATTTAGCGTCTTGTGGAAGGACTACTTTTCTAAGGTTCCAATACGATACGTTGCAATTTCTGAATCAACCAAGAAGGAAGCGATGCGTTATTGGGGTCAGGGCGCGGCAGACGTTACAGTGGTCCATTTGGGCTCCTTCATAACCCCGAAAACTCCTCGCGCTCACTTTGGTAGTAAGAGAATACTAACGGTGGGTGATATTTCACCTCGCAAAAACCAACTGCGATTGATTCAGGCGTTTGAACTCGTCCATAGAAATAACCCAAGCAGCGGCGTAGAATTGATGATCGTGGGTCATGTGCGAAAAGATATCCCCGGGTTTGAATCAACGCTGCGCGACATGCGAAGGCGCAATAAGGGCATAAAGATAACACTAGCCGGCTACTTGTCCGACTCTGAGATACTGTCGCTCTACGAAGAGGCCGATGTCTTCGTTTATCCCTCGCTGTACGAAGGATTTGGCCTCCCCGTGCTTGAAGCGATGGCGTGCGGGTGCCCAGTTATTGCATCGAACGTTTCTTCGCTGCCAGAAGTGGTCGGAGAAGCGGGCATGCTCGTCGATCCGTATGACGTCGACGCGCTCGCACAGGCTATCAGTACGGTGCTTCAGGATGATGGGTTGAAAAGGGAGATGAGCCGAAAAGGTATAGCGCAAGCACAGAAGTTTTCGTGGGAAAAGGCCGGTGCGGAACTATTGGCAGTCTGCCGAGAAGTTGCGGAAAAAGGCAAGCAAACTTAAGAGTCAAAAGTGAAAAATTCTACGCCCTTCCCGTACCGAGTGCAAAGAGTTTTATGCTCCGGAATCGAAAGGCGCCGTTTTCGATCTTTGTGGTTTTTCCCCACGCAAGCTACTTTTTTGGCAGTGCACGTTTCAGCTTGAACGCCGCTAGAATCCCTATGTGAGCGTTGCATTTGCTTTAAGCATCGAGAACTCTGCACTCTAACTGGTGAGTGCGCGTGAGGATATCTTGAGGCAAACTGAACTCCGCGACGGTTTCTGCTCGCGCCATCTCGTGTATATAAGGGCTGGCTTTAACCAAATGCCACTATAGCCGCAATGAGTTCGGTTGTCCTAACAGAGCCGTGTTTTAACGCTCTCGATTTGTTTGCACAAAAACAGTTCCGTCCTGCGATAGAGTGCGATAATGCTTATTACCGAAGCGGCAGCATTAAACACCACGAGCTTCTCTGACCCATAGCTAAACAACACGAATTCCGAAACATCTAATGAATTCTGATTTGCAATTGCTGATCTTTCACGACTCGCTCGACATTCTGGGTGGGGGAGAGAAAGTCGTTGCAACCGTAGCGAAGGCATTTGACGCACCAATTGCAGCAGCGAACGTCGATCCGGAGATCACTCGAGATTTGGGTATCGATGAAGACGCCATATACAACTTGGGCCGAATTGAGGACAGAGCCCCTTTAGGTCCAATCAAACTAAGTTTGTTATTTCGAAAAGCTCGTTTCGGCGGTTTTGACAAATATCTCATAAGTGGATTCTGGTCGCTGTACGCGTCCTACAACCACAAACCTAACTTATTTTACTGCTATACGCCGCGCCGAAACTTTTACGATTTAAAGCGCTTCAGTATTGCGCGTCAGTCGAACCTGGCAAAAAAGGCAGTGGCTTGGAGCTGGGCGACTATACACGGGAGTTTTGACAAAAAAGCGATAGACCAGGTCGACGAGATACTAACGCTCAGCAGCAACGTTCAAACGCGAATCACAAAGTACTATGAGCGAAAATCGACCGTAGTCTATCCACCTGTTCCAACGGCTCGGTACAGTACTAAGGAGTTCGGCGACTTTTGGCTATCAGTGAATCGATTATACCCTGAGAAACGAGTCGAGTTACAGATAGAAGCTTTCAAAAGCTTGCCAGACGAGCAGCTATTAATTGTCGGTGGATATGCGCGTCGCGACAAAGAACTCACTGCATATCACAAACTGTTTACGGATCTGCCTCCAAACGTGACGATCCTCGGCAGAATCCCAGAAGAGCACTTATTGGAATTGTATGCAACCTGCAAAGGAGTCGTGTATACACCCATTGACGAGGATTTTGGCTTAGTTCCGGTTGAAGCGCAAGCAAGCGGAAAAGCCGTCGTCGGGATCAATGAAGGTGGACTAAGAGAGACCGTCATCAACGGTCTCACAGGCTTCCTAGTGGATCCACACCCAGAATCCTTGAAAAAAGCGATACAGCGGGTTTCAGAAGAGCCGCAACGATATGAAAAAGCTTGCAAGAAGAATGCAAGCAGATTTGATGAGCACATATTCATCGAAAGTATGCGCCAGCATCTCTATGCCAAAGAATAACACGTTGCTCTTTTCGACGCGAGACATGCTCGGGGTTCTCCCCCAGACTGTTTTTAAACGGCCAAGGGAACTTGAGACTTTGTGCCAAGGGACGAGTTCCACGAATGACGTCCATTTTCAAATCTTGAATCAACCTTTCGAGGTTGCCCATATAACGTTCTAAAAACATCGTGGTAGTCGCAGGCGACAGCGTTCTAAGCGGTGAAATACGCGGCGGAGCACGTAGCACGTTTATCGTTCATATGATCAAGAAGTGCTTTGCTGGCGCCCCCACCATAGCGGACCTTAGTTCAAGAGGACGTTTAAACCTCGAACTCCCCTCTCGCCAGCAACCAAGACATCACGTAGAGGGGGGGCATTTGTGATCGCGACTTCAGATTCAGGCGCATGCACTGATGTTGAGCACGCATTACCATCATTGCCTAGTGAGCCGACGAGATACAAGACGCAGAAGGATCATCACGTGTTAGTCTCGGAGAATATTTAGTGTCACGATGGCGTCGAAACTTGCAGGATAGACCTTCAATAGACTCCGACTTCTCCGTTTTGCACTCTGTAACACCAAAAGGGTATCACGTGAGCTCAAATGAGGAGATCATCTGCTGCGCCGTCCCAATCTCTTGGTCGTATTGTGCCACACTTCCGGTAAACTCAATTTCATAGACTGAATTGCCTTTTACGGTCCATATCATTAGCCCTTTAAAGGGTTCTCCCCCGGGTGTTTTAAGCGTGAACACAATTTCGTATCCAGGCTGGCCAGCGAACGAAGCAGTATGATTCTCGAGCAAACTGACGCTGTCGTTACTTTCCAAAAGAGTGCTTATCAAGCTCGGCGCGAGGTTTTGAGGCGTTCTTCCGGATTGGGTGAGCCCAATAAGCTGAATCTGGAACAAAATGGTATCATTTCCGTGCTGGAACTCCGCGATAGTGACACCGCCGGGATTTCCGATTAATTGCCAATCGCTCGGGTAGCTCATCGCGACCCCGGCATTCGTGTTAGTATATGACAAGAAACCAGCGGGGACGCCAGGCGTCGGCGACTGCGTCGTTTGGCTGGTGCAACCAGCACTGCTCACTGCCACCGCAGTTACCGCTACGATTATGATTGTCCAGTACATTCGCGTGTTAGCGCCCATCATCTCACCTCCACAATGAAACGTTCCTCGATGATATATGTTGCTGTTATTCTTCGTCGATGTGCGCCAAACTACGAGCGCAATCGCACACAGACCTCCGCGAGCGTAAACCCAATGTGCCCTTAAAGCGGAGAGTTTAGCCGGAAGCGGCCTTTCTTGTAAGTTGTCAGATTCTTCGGACACGAAGGCGACGATCGAGGAACGCTAGATCTTTGCCATCACCGTGAAGATGCGATGCCTTTGGCGAATTACGTTGTCGTACTGCTTTTTAGTGACCTTGTCGTCGAGCGTCAGAACCGCAAATCCTGCTGATTGAAGGAGCTCGTGCAGCTCAGACTGAGAAAAATAGTGGTGTGGGATCCCCCCTCGAACAAAGGTATCGGTAGCTATCCGCTCGCCGCGGCCATAGCGCATATCAAGCTGTCCGGCAACTTCGACAAACGCTAAACCTTGATGCCGCAAGACTCGAAACAGTTCACTGACGGCTTTCACTTGCCCAGCTAGCGTAAGATGCTGGAGCACCCCGTAGCACGTGACAGCATGGAAACTGCAATCTGAGAACGGAAGCTGCCGGACATCGGCGACAACGCGCACGTATTGGGGACCGAGCATTGCCAGCGCTTGCCGCGAAATGTCAGCCCCAACTGCTCTAAAGCCGCTTCTGGCAAGCGGCAAGAGATACCGCCCAGAACCGCAGCCAACGTCGAGCACGTTAGCGCCTGGGGCGAGTCGCTGTATTACGGGAGAGAGATCATACGGCCCTTTCCAAAGGACATGGTGCAAGGCATACTGCTCATTCCAAGTCTTCGTTAAAGTTTCAAAGGGTGAATCTATCTCGTCTTCGGGCACAAATACCATCGACCCCCTCATTTCCAGTGGAACGACTCCACACACATAAAAACGTTCGTCAGAGCGCTATTTTTGATTTCTACCGCAACAGGAGGGATTTAGATTACAAATATATAAGTGCTAATGCATTACCACTGTAGATGCTTGCAGTTATGACGATCGCAGGATCGGACTCAGGGGGCGGAGCTGGCATTCAAGCAGACGCGCGCACCTTTGCTGCTCTCGGGGTGTTCGGAACCTCAATTGTTACGGCGATTACCGCACAAAACACGCTCGGCGTCCTAGACGTGTACAATCTGCCCGCTGAGCTCGTCGTTGCGCAAATGAGTGCGGTGCTCTCCGATATTGATATTCGATGCGTCAAGACGGGAATGCTCGCGACCGTCGAGATCGCAGAAGCGGTAGCTGATGTGCTTTCGCAGCATAAGGTTCCGATCGTGGTCGATCCGGTTATAGACGCCGAAGCGGGTGGGCGGTTGGTAATAGGGGAGCTTAGAGAGCTCCTCGCGCGACTGCTGCCCGAAACGGCAGTCGTAACGCCAAACATATCAGAAGCAGAGGCCATTTCCAGGATTGCTATACGCAATCTCGATGATATGAAGCGTGCCGCCTGCGAAATCTACGCTCTCGGTCCTAAATCGGTTATTGTCACGGGAGGCCATTTGAGCGGGACCGACGTGCTGTATGATGGCAGTTTTCAGCTGCTTAGAGGCAAGCTGATTAAGGGGGGAACGCACGGGGCAGGATGCACCTTCTCGGCAGCTCTGACCGTTTTCCTTGCTAAAGGGTACCCCGTAAAACAGAGCGCCGTAATGGCAAAGACGTTCGTCACCGACGCCATAAGAAACAGCGAACGCGTTGGCTCTGGCCCCGGCGCTGTGAATCAGTTTGCGGCGACGCTACAGAGGGCCGAGCGTTACCTGACGCTACTCGACGTCGAGGCGGGGCTGCGCACCATTAAGGCTATAAACCCACACCTTATACCTGAGGTCGGAAGCAACTTAGCGATGGCAATTTCGGGCGCAAAGAACCTAGCAGAAGTGGCTGCGGTCAGGGGACGAATCGTGAAAGTCGGGGACGCTATCACGCCTGTTGGCTGCGTGACCTTTGGCGCGAGTCGTCACGTAGGAGGGGCCATATTAGCCGCGTTGAACCACGATGCCGATATGAAGAGCGCAATGAACTTACGGTACTCAGACGAGGTGATTCGCGCGTGCCAAGAGCTCAACCTCGCAACAAAGTGCTTCGAGAGGCGGCAGGAGCCTGACGCAATGAGTACGATCGAGTGGGGCATTGCGCACGCTATCGAGAGAAGCTTGACACAGGGCACGGGCGTGCCTGACGTCATATACGACCGCGAGAGCGTGGGCAAGGAAGCTATGGTCTTCATTTTCGGCCACTCAGCGCAACGGGTGGCCGATACAGTTGTGAAGATCTCATCGGCGCTGAGGTGATGAAGTAACGCCTTTCTCAGCTAAAAAAGGAATACGGAGGTGATTTCACGGGAAGTATCAGACCCACGTATATTAAAAGCATATCAGCAGAGCTACTCCGAGGACATCGGGAGATATTCAGCTCTGATTATGAAAAGAATAAATTGCTCGTGTCGGAATACACGAACATCGAGAGCAAGAACATTAGGAACAGAGTTGCCGGATATATAACGCACAGGGTAGAGATCGGCAACAGGAGAAAGTCATGAGATTCGAGGGCGCGTACCCTGCGATGGTCACGCCATTTACGGACGAAGAAGAAATCGACGTAGAGGGGATGCGTTCTAACATAGCTTATCTTGAGAAGGGGGGCGTTGCAGGGCTGGTGCCTTGCGGCAGTACTGGTGAATCCGCGACGCTAACGTTTGATGAGCATAAGAAACTGGTTGAACTTACCGTAGACGCCGCGAGCGTTCCCGTTATCGCAGGGACAGGATCAAATAACACCGCAGAAGCGGTCGAGCTGACCCGGTATGCACAAGATGCCGGCGCTGATGCGGCCCTATTGATCGTCCCTTACTACAACAAACCGATGAAAAGTGGACTGATTAAGCACTTTAGCGCTATTGCACAGGCGTGTGAGATCCCCCTTATCTTGTACAACATTCCAGGACGTACCAGCATCAACATGGATCCGGAAACGATCAGCACTCTGGCACACGAGTACAGTAACGTTGCAGGCGTGAAGGAGGCAAGCGCGAACTTCACCCAGATTTCAAATATCATTGAGATTACCCGCGGCCTTGATTTTTCCGTTCTTTCGGGAGACGACGGATTGACCCTCCCTATGATGGCCCTCGGGGCGACCGGAGTCATCTCAGTCACAGCAGATATCCTTCCGAAGCAAATGGGGCAACTCGCACAGTTATGCCTTGAGGGCAACTTTGCGAAAGCGCGCGACGTCCATTATCAACTTGCCCCGCTTTTCAAGGCGCTATTCATCGAGACAAATCCCATTCCCGTCAAAAAGGCGTGTGACTTGCTCGGGCTTGCGGGCGGACCGCTCAGATTGCCCCTAACCATGATGGCAGAGCCAAACGTCGTCAAACTAAAGGAGACGCTTGCGGCCTACGCAGATTAAATGCGAGACGCACTCATTGGTGGCAGCGGTATGACAACAAACGACAAGATAACGGTTGCAGTGACAGGCGCGTGTGGCCGAATGGGGCGGATGATCATTGACAACGTGGCGCAAGCTTCGGGTATGGTGGTTGTCGCAGCATTTGACAAACAGATTTGCGACCCTAGCGTGACGGACGCGACTAAGCTTGCCAACACGCTCAACACCGTTAAGCCTGACGTCTTAGTTGACTTTACAGTCGCTGCTTCATCGGTCGAGATCATCAAAGCTGCCGCACGTGCAGGTGTGAGACTCGTCGTCGGAACCACTGGGTTCACCGCGGAGCAACGTGCAGAGGCGAAAGAAGCGGTCGAGAGCAAGGTCGCGGCGATAATTTCGCCTAATTTTTCGATCGGCGTCAACGTCTTTTTTCAGTTGATAAAAGCGGCATCAGAGGGCCTTCCGAGCGCTGCGTACGCTGCGGAGCTTATAGAGGCCCACCATAAGCACAAAATTGATGCGCCGAGCGGAACGGCGGTCAAAGCGATTGATATCATTAAAAGCGTTGATCGTTCGCGTACGATTGGATCGTATTCCATACGGGCAGGGGATATCGTCGGCGATCACTCCGTATTGTTCATTGGCGACGGCGAGCGGTTGGAGATTATCCATAGGGCCCACAGCAGACAGGCATTTGCCAGTGGCGCGATGCTGGCTATACGTTTTATAGTAAAGCAGCCGCCTGGAGTGTATTCAATGGACGATTTGATGGCTGCTATGAACGTGAGTTGAAGGCCAGCACAAGCCGGCAAAGGGGCCACACCGCGACAAAGTCCCGTTACTTTCATTAGTGGCTTTAGTCACGCTCATCTGCGAAACCACAGGATAGCAACTACGTCCTATTCCTACGAACAGACCAAGCGGCGGTCAGCTGGACCACGTCGAAATCAGCTGCAATTGCGATCTTCTTCAGCGGGAATTAGTGCCCGTTATGTTCTAGGAAATTAACAAATGTCGTCTCCATCGACCCAAGATTACACACCGGCATGATCCCTGGTCTCGGATTGATGTTTTGCGATCTTTGGTAACTCGTTTGACCTTGCCACGCACCTGAGTTGACCACCGTGACTCCCCTGTAGTGCGACGCGCCTATGGTGTGTACGTGCCCGCAATGAAGAATGTCGGGTATATTGTCTATGATAAAGTGATCGGTGCTCTCGGGAGCTATAGAAACCCTATTCCCATAAACTGGGGAAAGATGTCGTCTTTTAAGCATCTCCCTCATCGCGCCATCCGGATTGCCATACGAGCAACCGGGAATCGCCGCGATGATATCATCCAAAGCCCTGCCGTGATATATGAGTATCTTTACATCGCATAGCTCAATAAGCGAGGGGTTTCCGATACACGTGACGTTGTTACCGAAGCTTTTTGCATAATCGCTTGAAAGCGCAGGCTGCGGCTCTGCCTGGCGTACCGCATCGTGGTTTCCAGGTGCGACTATGATGGAGATGTTCGACGGAAGCATTTCAAACAGGGACGCTGCCGCAGCATATTGGTCGTCGATATCGTCGATAGCTAACTCGTCCTCTTGATTTGGAAACACCCCGATGCCATCAACGATGTCACCAGCCACGATCACGTAAGCAATTTTTTTGGCTCTCTCGTCTTCGCTCGACGCTACCCACTCAGCAAAATCCTTCCACGCACGTGTTAAGAAGGTCTTGCTGCCAATGTGAATGTCTGACGTCAGCGCTACGTGCACGTCGTTTTCTGCGTGCGTGGGTTGGTGTTGCGGAGGAATGTCGGGCCACGTAATGTTGTCGATAAAGAGTACTTTTCCGTCCGACGAGAGAGACCCAGTGATGCCAACCACCTCGTCCAGCACGACTTGCAGAGCAGCGTCATAGGCACCTTTGTCTTTTAGCGCAATCCCGCTGAAGTATCCTGTAGGGTCCTCGAGCTCGAGCACTCGATGGCCGTTTGGCGTGTCGCGCGTCTCGTTCACCAAGCCGATGATGGAGATTTTTCCACCCGTCCCGCGCTCATCGTCGAACCACCCTTCGCGCCCTCGGTTCCAATAGGTCAAGCTCTCTATGGGTCGGGAGCTCAGCCGCTTCCTTATGATTTCGCTGAGGCGATCATACCTGTTTCTGAAATAACGCACGAATTCCTCGTATGTGCCGACACACGTGGAACTCTCAGTAATGTCCGCAAGAACTGTTATCGGCCGTGGCTTCTGTCGAGGTTCGAGATGCTCCCCTGTCACGTCCGTCTCGCCTACCTCCGTCGTTGCCAGTACGTCAGCGGATTCATCTTCGGTTTGAGTAAAAGCTAGCGACCTCACGACTTTTTTCTGAGAGTTCAGCGATTCTTTTGCCGCCGTGACGTGAAGCGGTGCGATGACGACCACAGATTCATCAACGTGTTTCAGAATCTCATTGACTAGGTCTAAGGGCAAATCAGTCTCTTGAATCGTCACCACCGCTTCTTGCGTGATGAGGAAGCCGCTTTCAGTGAACTTTTGAATTATGTCGGTTCGGATCATGGCAGTGTGTGATTTATGAGACCTTTATGCACGTTGTGAACCAATACGACCATGGCGAAATCCGTCCTCCTGCTTGTGACGCGGGACGTTGCACGCCTAAGTGTTGAGGCGACTCGCCTGGCTAGCGCCAGCCCCTAAACGCGTTTCGGCAGATTATATAAAGCATCATGACTATCGTCATTACGTCAGCCAGCTTAGTACCACATTTTACACGTGTTTGGCAGAAATACATGCAGGATCAAACTAGAGAACGTGCAAAGAGATTCTGGAAGACTGACAATTACTGGTTAGCACTTCTACGTGATATATTAGTAGCGTTGCTCGTTGTCGCCATTATAATATCGATCGTTTACGCGTACTCAGGGACCGTAACTCCCCTGGTGGCCGTGGAATCGGGCAGCATGGAACCCCACATAAATATTGGCGACCTCGTGCTCATTACTAGACCGACGAACATCATCACGTCGCAACAAGGTCAAGCCATTAACTACAAGAGCTTTGGCGAATACGGCGATGTTATCGTCTACTATCCTAACGGTGACCATAGCGCGACGCCTATCATACACCGGGCGATGTATTGGGTAAACGCGGGTGGCCGGCTGCCAAACAATCAAACGGCTGCTAACGCCGGATACATCACCAAGGGCGACGCTAACACAGAGTATGACCAACCATTGCTTTTAGGTGGCACACCACCGCTGGAGCCAGTGAAGCCTGATTGGATCATCGGCAAAGCAACGTTTGCCGTGCCTGAGCTTGGAGAACTGCGACTTGCTCTCCCTCTCATCGTCCCCCCTCCGCTGACCGTTTCTGACGTATGCCGCGACCAGCAGATCGTTAGCTGGATCGGTAGTCAGTCAGCGCGCCTCAGCTTATCGCCAGCCGACATGGGCTTCGCGACAGGTGCACAACTCTCGCTGAGCCCTTTTTAGCCACAATTAGATACGTTTATATCGTACATTTCGACATAGGCTCGGCTATGCCGCCATTTCTTACGATTGATGATCTCGATACGCACGGGCGAGTGGTTCTTGTACGCGTTGACTTGAATTCCCCAATCGGCCCCAACGGAGAGATTCTGGATGACGTACGTTTTCGCGGCCACGTCCCGACTATTGCAGCTTTGGAAGATGCCAAGACCGTGCTGCTCGCACATCAGTCACGGCCCGGAAAGCGAGATTTCACCACAATGGAGCGGCACGCCGAAAAGCTCTCCTCGCTCATTAGAAAGGACGTAACGTATGTCGACGATATTTACGGGCGCAATGTGGGACAATCCGTGAAAGAAATGGCGATCGGAGACGTGGTGCTCCTCGAAAACGTCCGGTTTAGCTCCGAAGAGATGCTCAAAGCTCCGGTCGAAGATCTTACCAAAACCCATCTCGTCACGCAATTATCGCTCCTATGCGATCTTTACCTTGATGATGCATTTGGCACAGCCCACCGCGCCCAAACGTCCATCGTGGCTTTTCCGCGCGCTTTAATGTCAGGCGCTGGCAAGCTGATGGAACGAGAGGTGGACATGCTGACAAAGGCGCTTACCACTTCCCAGCGGCCGCGATTGTTCATGCTTGGAGGCACGAAAGCAGACGACAGCATCAAAGTTATCGAGCACGTTCTTTCAAAAGGCAGCGCGGACAAGGTGCTCGTCACGGGGCTGGTAGCAAACATTTTTTTGGCAGCATCAGGAGTCGACATAGGGCCCCCAAGCCTCGATTACATAAAGTCGTCGGGATACGGAAACTATCTCGAAATATGCAAGAGATTGCTTGACAAGTTCGACGGCAAAATTGTAACCCCTCTCGATGTCGCACTAAATGATAACGGCAAGCGTCTTGAAACGCCAATTTCAGCGTTACCAAAGGCTTACCCAATAGACGATATCGGCATCGAGACGATTGTAGCGTATTCAGCTGAGCTCAAAGCTGCAGGAACCGTGGTAATAAATGGGCCTGCCGGTGTCTTCGAACTAAAACCATTTGCACTTGGGACCAATGAAACATTAAAAGCGGCGGCTCAAGCAAAGTTCTCGATTTTGGGTGGGGGGCATATTGCCGCTGCAGCACGGAACATTGGCATTGACAAACACATCACACACGTTTCGACCGGAGGTAAAGCTTGTATAGATTTCTTGGCCGGAGACATCTTGCCCGGAGTCCAGGCGCTTATCGACGCAAAAGACCTCCAAGAGGCATGTTAGCGTCCGTTAGTCAGCCCGTTCCTTCGCGGTCGCGCACTAAAAACGTATAAGTATAGGGGAGCATACATAAAAACGCCTTTATGCGCCTCGGTGGCTCAGCCTGGAAGAGCGATTGACTTGTAACTGGGACGCAACACCGCGCCTAATGCATCGATGTGTGGGAGCACATAAATGCCGAGCAAGTTATCAATAGGTCGGGGGTTCAAATCCCTCCCGAGGCTTTTTTTCCTTCGGCGCTGAGTGAAGGAAGCACCGGAAGATTTACATTCGAAACCCACGGCGTGCGTACGTGCGTCCGCGATTCGCTGAGAGACGTTCTAGGTGGTGCAAAAAAATGATGTCTATAACAACGCCGACTCTCCCCGAAGCGTGGTACAAGGCAGTCAGGCACATCATGGAATTTGGCAACGTCGTTGACACGGAATACGGACTTAAAGCACGCCAAATTCTTATGGGCACGATCGAAATCGATAAGCCTAGTTTTGGTTGGCATAAAGGTGACCCGTTTTGTACAAAAGCACGAGTGGAAGAGTACAAGAAGCAGTTCGATCGCGCCTACCTGCATCAGCACCACTTTGAGTACACTTATCTAGAACGACTGGTCGAAGGCCACGGAATCGATCAGTTGGCCTGGATACAGGAGCAGCTTTTGAAGAAACGGGTTGGATCGAAGCGCATTCAGGCAATCACGTGGATTCCTCAAATTGATTGTCTTAAGGAAGAAGACCAACCTTGTTTTCAACGAATTTGGGTGTACCTCCATCCTAATGACAGGCTTGACGTCCATATCATGTATCGCAGCTGGGACGTTTTTCAAGCGTACGAAGCTAACATTAATGCGTTTCTTTCGTTAATCAAGAAAGAGATGTTGGAGCCGACCGGATTGAGGTTGGGGACGTTGTGCACGATTGGCAATTCAATGCATATTTATGATTACAACTGGGACGAAGCTCACGCAGTGCTTAACAAGTACAAGAAATAGCGAGCTAAATCATTAAAATTTGACAAAGATCAAATTTTTTTTATCTAAAGACTCGAATTCATTAAAACGAAGCAATAATATGTATTTAACAAATATTTTTTTTAAAAATTAAAAAAAATGCGATCAAAAAAAGCAACTTTTTAACCATAAGACTATAACTAAGGACAAGCAACCGAACGTTTTAAGCGAAAGAGATCTGTAATCGGCACTGAACGGATTCTCCGTTGCCATCGCCTGACCGAAAGAACATGGGGTGAATCATGACGCTAATTGATCACGCAAAGCAAGGAATCATTACTGACGAGATGAAGGTTGTCGCCTCTGCTGAGGGAGTAACACCAGAGTTTATCTGTCGCGGAATTGCGAATGGACAGATCGTACTTCCAGTAAGCCCATATCGGGACACTAAACCGATCGGTATTGGCAAGGGGCTTAAAACGAAGGTTAATGCTTCTGTTGGGACGTCGTCAGACATAGCTGATGTCGATCTCGAAGTCGCAAAGACAAAAGTAGCTGAGGCTGCTGGCGCCGATTCCATAATGGAGCTTTCGACCGCCGGCGACTTCTATGAAATCAGACGCAAGGTTATCCAAGCAACTTCCCTCTCCGTCGGAAGCGTACCACTTTATCAAGCGTTTATTGAAGCAGCACGGGATTCCGGCTCAATCGTTGATATGCGAGAGGATGACCTCTTTAGAGTTACCGAAGAACAAGCAAAACTCGGCACCAACTTTATGGCAATTCACACGGGGATAAACTGGGTTACACTCGAACGGCTCAAGGCTCAGGGACGGCACGCTGGCCTCTGTTCAAGAGGTGGGGCCTTGATGTCGGCTTGGATGGCGCACAACGAGAAAGAAAACCCGTTGTTTAGCGAATTTGAGTACCTCCTTGAAATCCTCAAGCGACACGATGTCACTCTCAGCATGGGAAACGGCATGCGCGCGGGCGCTGTGCACGATTCTACTGATAGGGCACAGATTCAAGAGCTAATCATAAATGCCGAGCTCTCTGACAAAGCACACGACTTTGGCGTGCAAACGATAGTAGAGGGACCAGGGCACATACCGATCGACGAGATTCAAGCCAACGTTGTGTTGCAGAAGCGCTTAACAGGCGAGAAGCCCTTCTACATGCTCGGACCTCTCGTGACGGACATCGCACCGGGCTATGATAATATCGTGGCGGCGATTGGCGCGGCTCTTTCCTCTTCATATGGCGCTGATTTCATCTGCTATGTCACTCCCGCAGAGCACCTTGCGCTGCCATATCCGGAAGACGTGCGCCTCGGGGTAGTGTCGGCTCGCATTGCGGCTCACGTTGGAGACATGATTAAGCTTGGGGACCGGGGTGATGACCTCAAGATGGCAGAAGCGCGCAACGAACTCGACTGGGCAAAACAGTTTGAGGTTGCTTTAGATCCACAGACGGCAGCGCAGGTGCGAAAAGAGCGAATGCCCTCAGATACAAACACCTGCACTATGTGTGGCGAGTTCTGCGCCTATAAAATCGTCAAGCAGTACTTTGAACTTTGAATGGTAAGCTGCTTGCTGTAAGCCTCTGATCGCCATTTTTATAGCATAGCTGTGAGGAAGGATGGGTTACGAGACAACGTACGGCGGGGCTTGTGTTCATAGTAAGTGGATTAACGGCACGAAACCTCGCAGGCGTTCGCGGGCTGCCAGACTAGTTACAGTAACTGTAGGTATCTAAGCCCTTCAACGACGCCTAAGCCATTCGGTTGCTTGGCGACGTAACTTGCGGCAGCTCGTGCTTTAGGATCTGCGTTGCCGACGGCAATTCCCGCACCAGCCACTTCCAACATTTGTACGTCATTTTCTGAGTCACCGAACGCTGCAAATTTGTTGAGGGGAATGTTAAGTAATTCCGCGACTTTAGCCAAGCCGACGCCCTTGTTGACGTGCGCGTCCTTGATGTGGAGGGCGAACCCCGAATCAACGACGGTGACGTCATCACAGCACTGTGCGACTAGCTTACGAAATAATTCTACGTCTGAGACCGACAAGGTGTCCCTGCTGTAGGCAATCTCGGTGACGCGTTCTCCAGAGTTGATTCTTTTAAGCGTCAGCACGCCACTGCCTTCGATTTCTCGGGCTGCTCGGCGACATGCGTCAATATTGCCGCTGACAATCTTTGATTTGCCGTCAGTAACGATCCCTCCGTTTTCAGCTATCACGGCCGAGATATTGCCGATTGTGACCGCTAGCGCAGTAGCAAAACACAAAATGTTGCCAGTCGCTAAAACAACGGGGACGGTTAGCTGTCGAATGGATTCAACTGCGGCCAGCTCCAGTGAACGGTCGCGAAAGGTTAACGTTCCGTCGATATCAAACGCTACAGCTTTGATCAAGGTCACGGTCAACGGTGGCTTAGGACAACGGCGAAACGCTGGCTGTGCTCGTTTAGTCGCGTATTCCTTCAGACTCCACCGAAAATATCGCTTCACCTTCAGCAAGGTTCGGAGAGTCTACAAGGCGTGCTATGCGTTTGCCTCCTTTCGATTTTCTCAAATACAACCTGAAAGTCGCAGTGTGCCCCAATATATGGCCACCGATCGGTCGGGTTGGATCGCCGAAAAATGCGTCAGGTTTTGATTGAACTTGATTAGTGACGAGTACGACTGCATTATTCAACGTTCCGAAACGCATAAGGTCATGCAGGTGCTTGTTCAGCTTTTGCTGCCTGTCTGCAAGCGTACCTCTGCCAACATATTCGGCTCTAAAATGGGCAGTTAGCGAGTCTACGATAAGAAGTTTTACGGGAAGCTCAGTCGCCTTGAGTTGTTCCGATAGCTCGCTTGCCGCTTCGACGAGGAGTATTTGGTGATTGGAATTGTGGGCTCGCGCGACGTGGATGTTTCTCAGTACGCCTTCGTTATCGAGATCGAGACCTGCCGCGATCTGGCTGATGCGCTCCGGTCGAAAGGTGTTCTCGGTGTCAATTAGTATGCACGATCCGTCAAGGCCGCCGCTTTCACGCGCGAGCTGAACGTTCACCGCAAGCTGATGCGCAACTTGCGTCTTTCCTGAGCCGAATTCTCCGTAAAGCTCGGTAATTGCTTGGGTCTCCATACCCCCGCCAAGCAACTCGTCAAAAGCCTTGCTTCCGGTCGTAAGTTTGCCTACGTGTCGCCTTCTTTCAAGAATGACGTCGCCTGTCTCAAAACCGCCAATGTCTGCAGCTTGGCGAGCCGCTATTATGATCTTGGAGGCGGTAGCCTCACCGAGATCTGCCGCATTTGATAACTCCGAAGGGGATGCTACGGCAACTGCTTCCACTGAGTTAAAACCAGCTTCCTTCAACTTTTCCGCGGTAGCAGGGCCTACGCCTGGCAGGTCTTCTATGCCAAAACCAACAATTTCTTCTACCTCTTCCATCTGCCCAACCTCCCCTTTTTTTGCAACCCTTGAAGAGTCTTATACGCTAATCACTTGTCGCCCTCTAAAGACTTTTGAGTGCAGAGCGAAAGTGTTGCATTTCCGTCGATCAAATTGATGAATGGAACTCATTGAGCCTTCTCTTGATTGTCTCGAGCTTTCGCGATGCCACTTCCTGCGGCAGTTTTGCTATGCTTTTCGCCTCAAACTTATCGTTCGTTTTGATACCGACAACCGTAACCTCATCCCCGACGGTCAGCGCCAGATTGTCGAATGCTTTATCAAAAGTCAGGTAATCGACCCCGTTATCGACACACACGGCCATAGCCGATGATATGACTGTCCCCGTAATGCCGGCATCGGCACTTTCTTGTGGGGCCGCGTGCTCTTTTTGGGCGCGTCCGATCTTATTTGCTAAGCATAGGCCGCTTCTCCAGTCTACACTCAGTTCGAGCTGATTGTTAAGTCCATTTTTCGGCATGCAATCGCGCAGTGTGATCTGGCTCTGCGTATCCTCTTCAGAGATCGTTAGCGCTTTGTCACCCCAAAGGGCGACTCGTATTTCACCCGTATCGTCGCTCACCACTATGTTTCTGACTTTTCCTACGCTGCCATTACCTCTGGTGAATTCGCGGAGCGCTCCTACTTCTTCAATGATTCCCGCAACGGTACACGGGATTTCTACCTGGACGTCCCCAATAGGGATGAACTTCTCAGCGAACTCAATACGCCCCGTCCCTTTTTGGAGCGATCCCCGATTACCTACGTGCACTTCGAGCCGTCCGTAGCGCTCGCGGGTATACCCGTTCTTAATGTCGAGCACGTCTCCCGAAACAAAATCAACCACATTCTCAGCAAGATCGTCCCAAAGCGTCACGCGCACCCTTCCCGTTTCGTCGCCTATCATCACGTTCGTGACCTTTCCAACGGAACCATCGCGCTTAGAAAAAGTACGCACCGGCTGAAGCTCGAGTATAACCCCTCGCACGTCAACCCCGTTTAGCCCTGCGATGAGGTTGGCGATGCCCTCCGTGCCCTTAGGAGGCTCGATTTCGGTTTTGGCGACTGATTCATCGACCTCAATTTCTCGTGCATTTACTTCTAGGCCGTATCCCCCATCCCTCACGACTCCCGCAATCTTCAGAGTCTGCCCAATTTGAAGCTCTTCGACGTGTTGCGCGAGGTCATTCCACAAAACTACGCGAATTGAACCCGTTGCGTCCGACACGACGAGATTGGCAACATATCCTACATCGCCGTCGCGGGAGAACTCTCGTGTCGGCGAGACACGCGTGAGCTTGCCAACAAATGCGACAGTTCCCGTTTGTGCATCAATTTGTGCGATCTGCACGACCGTGTCGATACCGAGCTCGTGGGCGACAAGCAATGCCGCCGTCTTCTCGTCACACAAGCCCGACATGTCCTCCACCTTCTGCCGCACTCTAGCCGCGAACTCCTCTTTCGAGATTGTGGTGGTCAGGCGCTGGTAGATGCTCGCCAAGTCGTCGGAGAGAACGTCCATATTTCCTTGCACTTACCGTAGTACACGCCCCTATCTTAATAACTTTGTCAAAAGAGATACAGGCACGTACGAAGCCCAACAAGGCAGTGAAAGGGAGAGAGCCCTTGAGAGAACGGGGTATCACTGAGGCACGGTTGCCGTACGCGCCCCTTTTCGCGATGAAATATTTTTATACTTTCTTCGCGTGTTATGAGAGCGGCCTACGCGTTGTTTTTTGCATAAGGGGCAAATCGAGAATGGGGCAGACCATTTCCGAGAAGATATTCTCGAAATCTGTGGGAAGAACCGTGAAAGCGGGCGATTTTGTCGACGCTGCAATAGATGTCGCTATGATTCACGATATTACTGGACCTCTTGCAGTAAAAACCCTCTACGAAATAACAGACCGGGTATGGGATCCTACAAAAGTAATCATGCTTTTTGACCACCAAGTACCTGCTGACTCGATCGACGCCGCAGTCAATCACCTGGAGCTTCGGAAGTTTGCAAAAAGACAGGGGATCCTCAACTATGATGTGCAAGAGGGAGTGTGCCACCAGGTCATGGTCGAAAAGGGGCACGTGCTTCCAGGGGAGCTTATTATCGGCGCTGACTCGCATACCTGCACGTACGGGGCCTTAGGAGCGTTTGCGACAGGTGTCGGCTCAACCGACATGGGGGTGGCCCTTGCTTCGGGAAAGCTCTGGTTCAAAGTGCCAGAGACCCTCGCATTTGATATTAATGGAAGCCTTGGACGGCGTGTGTATGCCAAAGATCTGATACTCACTATCGTTGGCGACATCGGCATAAATGGCGCCACCTACCAGGCGTGTGAGTTTCGCGGTGACACTGTCAAGCACATGGACATCGCGGATAGGATGACCGTGTGCAACATGGCAATCGAGATGGGAGGAAAAACGGGGATAATCGCCCCCGACGAAACGACAGCCACGTTCTTGGAAGAACGAGCACTCGACGGAGACTTCGCTCTGCACTCAGACGATGATGCGACAAAAGTTGTGCGACGCTATGCTGCGACTGAGATGGTGCCGATGGTCGCAAAGCCCCATCAAGTCGACAACGTAGTGCCTGTTACAGACGTCGAAGGGCAGCACATAGATCAGGTCTTCATTGGTTCGTGCACAAACGGTCGGTACGAAGATCTAAAAGCGGCTGCGGAGTTACTGGAAGGCGAGAAAGTGGCACGTGGAGTGCGGATGATAATCATCCCAGCTTCGAGAACCGAGTACCAGAGAGCGCTTAAAACGGGCCTTATGGATATCTTTACCGACAGTGGCGCCCTAGTAGAGGCCCCGTGTTGCGGGCCGTGTATGGGTGGGTCATTTGGGCTACTAGGTCCCGGCGAGGTGGGTCTAAGCACTTCAAACAGAAACTTCGTCGGAAGACAGGGAAGCCCGGAGGCTTCAGTATACCTCTGTTCACCGGCGACGGCTGCAGCGTCCGCGATCGACGGCGTAATAACCGATCCGAGGTCGGACTAGGAGTGGAACATGACACGACCCAAAGGGGGCATGATGGGTAGGGCTTGGAAGTTTGGCGATAACGTTGACACGGATGCCATCATTCCAGGTAAGTATCTCGTACTCAACTCGTCACAAGATCTCGCAAAGCACGCGTTCGAAAACGTCCGCCCCAACTTTGCTCATCAGGTCATCAACGGCGACATCGTCGTCGCTGGAGAGAACTTTGGCTGCGGTTCCTCACGAGAGCACGCGCCTTTGGCTTTAAGAGATAACGTCAGCATCGTTATTGCACGTTCGTTCGCACGGATCTTTTTTCGAAATGCCATAAACATCGGACTGCCTGTCATCGAATGCGACACAACCGAAATCGAGGACGGAGATATTCTGCACGTCGATTTGGAAAAGGGCAGCATCTACGACGAGACTAGGAAAAAAGAATACGCGATAATGCCTTTTCCGCCGTTTATAAAGAACATCATAGAAGCCGGCGGACTCGTCGAATACGTAAAAAGCGGCACGCAGCTTAAAAAACGGGAGCCCCGCGAAACTGAGACGGATTCGTCGTGGTGACTTGTTTCACTGCTTCTCGAACACTTATGGTGAAGCCAAAATGAAGACGTACAAAATCCCGATAATCGCTGGAGACGGCGTCGGACCGGAGGTCATCGCCGAAGGGAAGAAGACTCTCGAAGCGACCGGCCGTATGTATGGGTTCGATATCGAGTGGAAAGAGTACCCGTACGGAGCAGAGCATTACCTCACAACGGGAGAACTTTTGTCAGAGGATGCGCTCAAAGAGCTGAGCGACTATCGCGCTATCTACCTCGGCTCGGTCGGCGACGCGCGTGTCCCCCCTGGAGTCCTCGAGCGCGGAATTCTCTTCGCACTGAGGTTTTACTTCGACCAATACATAAATCTCCGTCCTATTCGGCTGCTAGAAGGCGTAGAAACACCAATTCGAGACAAGGGCCCTGATGATATTGATTATGTAGTCGTGCGCGAGAACTCTGAAGACTTCTACGTGGGCGTAGGAGGCCGTGTCAAGAAAGGCAGCGTCCACCGCGATGCAGATGTAACCCGCAACCTATACAATGTAAAGTTCGGCCTTGACATCGACTCTGATAGCGACGAAATAGCCTATCAGCTGGGGCTAATATCAGCTGAGGGCACGAAGCGCATTATGCGGTATGCTTTTGAGCTGGCAACCCGAAGAGGGAGGCACCTATCGAGCGTCGACAAGATGAACGCGATGACTGACATTTATGGCTTCTGGCGTCAGATATTCACCGAAACTGCCTCGCGTTATCCAGAAGTTAAGACCGATTTTAACCTCGTCGACGCAATGACGATGTGGCTGGTGAAGAATCCTGAATGGTTTGACGTCGTTGTAGCTCCAAACTTGTTCGGCGATATAATAACGGACCTAGGGGCTATGGTGCAAGGGGGTCTAGGGCTAGCTCCGGGCGGCAACATAAACCCTGAAGGAACGTCAATGTTTGAACCGATTCACGGATCAGCGCCAAAATATAAGGGACTCAACAAAGTCAACCCAATTGCTACCATTTGGGCAGGGGCAATGCTCCTTGAGAGTCTTGGCGAAATGCAAGCTGCGAACGGCGTTATGAACGCTATTCAGCGCAACCTGCGCGAACGTAAAGTGCGAACGTTTGACCTTGGCGGCAGCTCGACCACATCCGAAGTAGGTAGTGACATAGCGAGATACGTCGAAAGCCCCCACCGCTCAGATTGAATACCGATTTATACCCTTAAGCACATAGACATATGCGAGTCCTGGTGGGGTAGTGGATATCCTATGAGCCTGCGGAGCTCAAGACTCGGGTTCAAATCCCGGCCGGGACGCTCTGTTTTTGCGCAAAATACTTATCTTGGAACGCAGACCAAAATCAACGCGAGGCTTGAATTGAGTGAGTCTATTGCACACCCATATGGGCTATGCTTAGGCCTTTCCACCAGGCGGAAAGTGGATGTTGAAACTGTAGCCAAAGGCTTCTAACCCCAGTCTCTGGTAAAACTTGTGGCTACCCTCCCTGTGCACACTGCTTGAGAGAATAACCCGAAAACATCCTCGGGCTCGCGCAAGACCTATTGCGTGTTGCATCAATCACGCACCAATGCTCGACTTTCGAGCTCGTTCGTCTACCACGACGTTCTCAATAACTGCCCAAGGCCTGCCACAATGTGACAGGTTTGGGATCATTGAGATCGCTACCGTTCCGACAACCGCCCCAGCTGATTCGGCCACAAGCACATAGCTGTCCGGGCTTCGTTTGATCTCCGAAAATGCCTCATAATGCGCGGAGAGCAGCTCTCTTGTGTTCTCTGAAGCTTGATCCGTGTTTGAGAAGAGCTGGGCGTACAGCTCCAAAATGCATTGCAAATCATCTAAGGTTGCTTCTCGTACTACCAGATCATCTCGTTGTGGCCGCTGCGCGACTTCCAAATTTATATCCTCGCTGTAAGTTACTAGACTTGAGTGCCGAATTCGTGCAGCTGCGTTTGCACCGAAGCTGGGCGTATTTTGGACGAGCGCAGAGAGACGTTGTTGCTGATTGCACTGGCTATGCTTTGCTCTGTCTATCTGCATCCCGAATTGCTCGCCTTATTATGTCCGTTTCTTCAGAACGAAACACTGGACAGTCGCGATCCTCATAGCTGATACCACGCACGATAACGATCGGAGTACCCCCTGCTGCCTCCCCCATCATGAGGTTGGCCAGACCAGCTATTTCGTCACCAACACCTTCGTTGGTTATTTCTAGCGCTTTCCCTTCAAGGTCTTTCACGCCGCGCCAGTCCTTCATCGCAGCAATTCCGGCAAACCCTATGCCGACTCCGGTTTGTCCTTCGCGAAAAGACCTACCGCAGGTATCCGTAATGATCACAGCAACATTTTTGTCAAACCGGTCTTTTATTCGATCGCGTAGTTGACGTGCATTTTCAGAGGGGTCATGTGGAAGGAGCAAAACAAAACCTTCGGCCACGTTTGAGCGATCCAACCCAGCATTGACACAGACCTGACCAAACTTGCTCACAACAAGAAAGAACGGTTTCTCGATCAGGATCTCAGTTGTTTCGCCGAGTACGGCTTCGATGAAACGGGGATCCTCGTGAAGGCTTGCAGCGATTCTATAAGCCGGCTCGCTGGGGGAGAAAGTTTCCAAACTCTGCATTAACCCTTCAGCCTTAGAGATGATCGTCGAGGCAACAACGACGACGTCCCCGTCACGAAGGTCAGCGTCCTGCAAAAAATCTGTTATGTCGTCTCCTTCTTTTACATGAGGGACATTGTCGACCGTAAATGCCTCAATTATCACGCGAATCACAAGCGGCTAACATTCATCGGCAGTACCCGGAAAAGATATTTATCGTCTAAATCGCTCATGCATCGGTGACGGTGCATGATGAGAGTTACCCCCACCGAGCACAAGATGAGGAGAGAACCTATCTGATGCCGTCAATCCGCTTTAGCCATACGCTGGCTTACTCGATAGAGATAAGCTTCTTGTCAGCAATTCCAATCTTTGGCAGGTGAACTTCGAGCACGCCGTTGAAGAAGCTCGCGCGAGCGGCAGCGTCATCGATGTTCGTGGGGAGCTTGATGGAGCGGTAATATTCGCGAGGGGCGCGTTCTCTTATGAGGTGGTCGTCATCGTCATATTTTGAAGTTCTTTCCGCCGTGATTTCCACCATGTCGCTGCTGCCTTCAAGCTTGACGTCGTCCTTGCTAACTCCTGGAAGATCAACCAAAACAACGATTTCCCCAGGGAGGTCTACGAGGTCGACGGGCGGCGTTGAGGTAATTGGTCCTACATACTCGTCGTGGTCATCCTCCAAGAGCCCATCCATCTTGCTACGGATATTGCTCAGCGGGCTTATTTCCTTCCAAGACATGTCAACTTCTCCGCATTTCTTTTCTCGGTGCAGATATAAAACAATATGCTATTTGTGCTGGCAGTCACGCATTAGGCGGCATTTCTGACTGAACTTGTGCCAGCACGCGTCATGAGGGCCCAAATGGAAAATGGCCAAGATGCAGTATTCAGCGCGATTTGCGCGCGCAATGATCTTTTTGCCGCGCCACAGGTCAGACCAAAAAGATTTTATTGCTTCAGCTTGTTTAAAGAGTGACGTCTCGCTCAAGCGATTTCTGGAGCGTTAACGCCGGCCGAATTCTTACAGAGTTCGACGCAGAGTCTTAAGACTCAGCGAGACGGAATAATCGAAAAAATGAAATTCATTGAGTACGCAAATCTCATGTGAGAACTCGAACTATTTTGGAGGTGAAAAATGGTCAGTAAGAAACTCTTTTCTGCTGTAGTGGCAACCGCAGTGATTCTTTCAATCGTTGGAGCGTCGAGTATCGCTTTCGCGCAAACGCCGATCAATACGATTACGCAGACGGCAGTTAATACCCCAGATTTGTCAACGTTAGTGAGTTTCCTCAAGCAAGCTAACTTGACGGAGATGCTGAACAATACGACGGCAAAGTACACTGTTCTTGCACCTGACAACGCTGCTTTCGCAAAGCTCAACAACACGACGATCGCCAACTTGAAGAATGACACGCCGACGCTTACACAAATTCTCGAAAACCACGTTATACTCGGCACAGTCAACTTCACTAAAAATGGCACAGTCACCACGCTCGCAGGAAACTCGATCCCATACACTGTCAACGGAACGAAAGTGACGTTCACCAGCCCTTACAACGCGACGATAACGCAAGCGAACATCAACACAACGAACGGCGTCGTTGACGAGATCAGCGGCGTACTGGTACCACCGACCGTGACGACGACTGCAGCTGCGTCACCCACAGCGAGCAGCGGGTTCCTTGGATTGCCGGGATTTGAGGCAATTTACGGGGTCGCAGGGCTGTTGGTTGTTGCGTATTTGGTGTTGCAGCGTAGAAAGTAAGCTCCTTGGCTGCATGCGCAGGTGAGTCTGGCACTCGGCTGGACTCGCGCCTTTATTTTTTTACTTTGCCGTCTGTTTGTAACAAATCTGAATTAAGGAAGCGCTAAAAATGCAAAAAAGAGTGGTTACCTTCGGTCTAGTGGTGTTATTGCTATGGGCTTGTACTGCAATACCCACGCTTGGACAGGTGACATTTCACCCCGTAACTAATCAAGCTGAGCTTAACAACTTGACCAAGATGCTCAACAATACGTCAGAGTCAGCAAACAGCACCGGGAATGCGACGACATCAACGAGCAGCGGGTTCCTTGGCTTGCCGGGATTTGAGGCAATTTACGGGGTAGCAGGGCTGTTGGTTGTTGCGTATTTGGTGTTGCAGCGTAGAAAGTAAGCTCCTTGGCTGCATGCGCAGGTGAGTCTGGCACTCGGCTGGACTCGCGCCTTTATTTCTTTTTTTCTGATTCCAAAAACTGGGGGGGATACATCAGCCCGGGTTGGTTGACTTGCTGATTATAAGGCGTTGCGCGCGGTAGCGGGGCGGTTGGCGTTGTATATCCAAGTTGCGCGCAGGAACGAGAAAAGCAAAGTTTATTGCGCATGTGAAGTCATGACTCTTTGAAAGCTAGGTTTATACTGGAGGTGAAAAATGGTCAGTAAGAAACTCTTTTCTGCTGTAGTGGCAACCGTTGTGATTCTTTCTATTGTCGGAGCATCCAGCGTTGCTTTTGCGCAAACGCAAACCACGACGGCGACGGCGACGGCGAACGCGACTAAGCTGGCGAACGCGACTAAGCTGGCGAACGCGACTAAGCTGGCGAACGCGACTAAGCTGGCGAACGTGACTACGGCTGCGACAACATCAACGAGCAGCGGGTTCCTTGGATTGCCGGGATTTGAGGCAATTTACGGGGTCGCAGGGCTGTTGGTTGTTGCGTATTTGGTGTTGCAGCGTAGAAAGTGAGCTTTGAGCAGCACGCGCAGGTGAGTCTAGCACTCGGCTGGACTCGCGCCTTTATTTCTTTTTTTCTGATTCGATAGACGACAGAAGGCGCGCACCACCAGAGCCGAGGGTTCCTTGACTTGCCGGGCTTTGAGGGCGGTGCGCGGTAGCAGCGCTGTTGGTTGTTGCGTTTGGTGACGGGGCGTAGGAAGTTGAGAAAGCAAAGTTTATTGCGTATGTGAAATCATGAGTGTGCGAAAGCTAAGTCTATATTGGAGGTCAAAAATGATCAGTAAGAAACTCTTTTCAGCCGTAGTGGCAACTGTAGTGATCCTTTCTATTGTCGGAGCGTCCAGCGTTGCTTTCGCGCAAACGCAAACCACGACGGCGACAGCAAAACCAACCCAGACCATCGCCCAGATTGTAGAGAGTAATGCGAACTTCACAAAGCTTGTAAGTCTGCTGAAGAAGGCAAATATTACCACCGTGTTAAGCGGCCCTGGTAACTATACATTCTTCGCACCCGACAACGCTGCTTTTGCCAAGGTTAACGCATCCACTCTCGCGAATTTGCAAAATAACAAAACGGCGCTAACAAACTTGTTGCTTTATCATGTCGTTCCCACGAAGCTGCTCGCGAACAACTTCACCGGTAGTGGCACGCTCACGACGCTAAACGGTTTGTCCCTACCTTACTCCGTCAGTGGCACCACAATAATGGTTGGAAACGCGACGGTAACCAAAAAGGATATTAACGCAACAAACGGCGTCATTGACGAGATCAACACCGTATTAATGCCGCCTTCCGGAACGACGATTGCGACTGCGTCACCCACAGCGAGCAGCGGGTTCCTTGGATTGCCGGGATTTGAGGCAATTTACGGGGTCGCAGGGCTGTTGGTTGTTGCGTATTTGGTGTTGCAGCGTAGAAAGTGAGCTCCTTGGCTGCATGCGCAGGTGAGTCTGGCACTCGGCTGGACTCGCGCCTTTATTTTTTACTCTAAAGCTCAGCGAACACAGATTATGCGCCACCAAAGCTATTCGTGCGGTGCTAGTCACTGTTGATCCTGAATCCATTTATAAAGGTACTGTAAGCCTGTTTTCATATCGACTTTAGGCTCCCAGCCAAACGAAGCAAAAAGCGAAAGGTCAGCCTGCGTTGACTCAACGTCGCCTTCCCAAGACTTGCCGCCAGTGCGATAGATATCGGGACGCAGGCCCATCAACTTGCAGATAAGCTCGACAATCTCGTTGACGGTGGTGGCGCTGCCGCTGCCTATGTTGTACGACTCGCCTGGGATCCCCCTATCATACGCAAGTACGAAGGCGTCAATCACGTCATCTATATACACGTAATCTTTCTTCTGGAGTCCTGTACCGAGGATTTCAAGGGTGTTATCATCCCTCTGCAGCTTCCTTATAAGATCATACATGACGCCTTTTGCATTGCCTGGCCCATAGACATTATAAAGACGAAGAGAGATCGCTGGCAATCCCAAAATGCCGTTGAATGCAGAACAATAGAGCTCGCCAGCAGCTTTGGAAGCGCCGTAGAAGGATACAGGACGTAGCGGGTGAGCTTCGGTGGTCGGGACGGAAGCGGTTCCATAGACTGTACTTGTCGACGCATAAATGAAACGAGCGTCCGAGGCGCAAGACAACACATTGAACGTGCCTTGCGCGTTGACACGGAAGTCGTAAGCCGGATTTCGCGTCGAATCAGGCACCTTTGTCTGCGCTGCGAGATGAAAGATGCCGTCGGGTTTAACGATGCTTGCCTGGAGTCTCTCCAAATCGAGGATATCCCCTTCTATAAACTCAAAATTTGGGTGAGCGCACTGGGGTTGGACTAAGTCGTAGCCAGTGACGATATGTCCGTTACTAAGAAGACGAGTAACGAGATGGGAGCCGATAAACCCACTACAACCCGTCACAAAAAACTCTCGACTACGTTCGCCTGCTTCAGCCTCCGCATCAAGAATCAAAAGCTCTTCTAGGCTCATATCTCACCAGGACCAGAGTACACGATTCGCACGCTCTGACATCAGCAGCCTTCGGTCAGTTGCTTACCTGCTTCTAGGAGGTCTCTAGCTCTTCGCTTCGTTTCAGCTTCGACAAAAATTCGAATGATTGGCTCAGTCCCAGAGGGGCGTATCAGCAACCAACCGTCGTCATACCAAATCTTTACGCCATCGGTTGTGTCGATGTTTCCTTCGACAGATGAGCGAATTTGTTGCATTGTTGCATCCCGATCGCGACAGGTGACTTTCGTCTTGTCCATATATCGTTTGGGAATTTCTTTGACGAGCTCAGAGATTTTCTTGCGACGCTCGGTCATTATTTCAAGTACCTTCGCTACCGTCATCGCCCCATCTCGGCAGTATTGATGTTCAGGGAATATGATACCCCCATTGCCTTCCCCCCCTATCACAGCATTTACTTGCATCATCATCCTCGCGACGTAGATGCTCCCCACAGGAGTCCATATGACGTGACCGCCTGCTGCTTCAGCCACTTCGACTATCCGCTGCGATGAGCTGACAGGGGTAACAACGGGGCCTACTTTCTTGGAGAGAACGTGCTTGACGATAATTGCAAGTAGTACGTCTTCATTGACGAAATTCCCCCCTTCATCAATAAAAACCGCTCTATCGGCATCTCCGTCATGTGCAACGCCCAAATCGGCGCCGTTCGAGATGACGATCTTTCCGAGATCGGTGAGGACGTCCTCTGTCGGTTCTGGATTTCTACTCGGGAAAGTGCCATCGATCTGCGCATTAATCGTCGTGACTTTGCAATTGAGTTTGCTCAGCAAGAAGGGCGTAACAATGCTGCCCGCCCCACAGCCAGTGTCGACGGCCACAACGAACCCGCGTTTTTTAATGTCCGAGGCGTTCACCTTTCCCATAATACTCTCCATGTAAGCGGGTATCACGTTGGTGTCCGAAAGTTCCCCGGTCTCGCGCCAGTCAGCAAGCTTGAGACTACCTTTGAAATACACGTCTTCGACAGCGAGTTCTCCTTCGATTCCGAATTCTGTTCCATCTCCTGCGATCAGTTTTAGCCCATTGTATTCGCGCGGATTGTGCGATGCGGTGATGACGATTCCTGCGTCGGCATTGTCACGCACGAAGTACTGCACCGCAGGAGTCGGCGCTATGCCGAGATTAATAGCCTTGCAACCCGTTGCGAGCAGTCCGGCGATGGCCGCGTGACTAAGCATATTACCGGACACGCGCGTATCCTGTCCGACCGCAACAGTCCCCCTTGTAAGTGTTCCCAAGCTCATCGCCAGCCGCAGGGCGAGCTCTGAGGTTAGATCTTGGTTGACAATCCCCCGCACACCGTTCGTTCCGAAAAGCCTCATGATAATCCCCCTCGTCCAGGTCTGGCAGAAAGAATAGGTGCCTCTCTCATATTCCTACCCATTTGTCACCCTGCTCAGTAAGTTCCTTTTTCCAAATGGGAACCTCTTTCTTGATCCGTTCTATTGCATCCCTTAGTGCCTTAAATCCCTCTTGTCGATGTGCCGCCGCAACGACGATGTACACGATGTCTTCGCCTTTATTGACGCGGCCTGATTTGTGGTATATCTTTACATCGACTATGCCCTCTATTGCCGTCAAATCGTGCGCGATTGAAGAAATTCGCTGCTGGGCTTCTCCTTCATAGATGTCAAATTCCAGGGCTGAGGCCTCTCCGCGGACAACTCCGGTGAACGTGAGTATCGCTCCTGCTTTGTGAATATCGGGGTGTGCGCGCACGGCTCTTACGAGTGCACCAAGCGTTATCCATTCTGGTGCAGTCGCAAGCGACTCGAAATGTTGTTCAAAGTTCAAAGAGGGCGCTAATCGCACCTCGTAAACCTCGTGAAAGGATGCGATTCTTGATGCAAGCGTGCTACCCACAACAACAGCAAAATCAAGGTCTTCCCGTTCCGCCAGCTGATCGAGCTCTCGCGCGATCTGATTTGCGTCATCAATAGCGCGCTGCGTCAGAACGTATCTGGAGGGTGATTGTATGGAAAGCAGGTCGTCTGCGACTTTTTTCGTGAATGACGCCGGTTTATCGTTGTGTTCCTCACGGAGCGTCGCCGCCTTGCAGCGGCGAGCAAGCTCAGCAATGAAGCGCTCACGCTGTTTTACTTCACCCGTGAGTGCAACAACCCTCACATCCTCATAGAACACAATAAGCGCATAAATACGTATTGATGACAGCCAACCGAGCTGAGCGCATCAATGCAATCAGAGAGCACGCGGGCGCCCTTGTTATGATGTCCGAAGAACTCAGATAGGCAGGCCGACCTTATGTAGATCGATAGGCGCGGGCAAGAATAGCGCAGACACGGTCCCGCCATCTGCGAACGCAAACGTGCATAAGACTGGCTTGGCGTGACTTGAGCCGGAGTACGCTCAGCGCCTCAGTGCTCTGCGAACTTAATTCGTCCTGCGCAGTGAGAGCAGACCCAAAGAACGCTTTCTCCTTTTTTTTCGCGTCGTAGGATTTTGATTCGACCTATCTCTGACTTTTCGAAGCTGCGCTGACAAAGTTTGCAAACCGTAGTCGTGTCCTGCCGCCCCATGCCCTGCTCCCGCAACAATCGACTGCCATACGGAGTGCAGTCAAAACTCAGGTAGTAGTAAAAGGACAACGTACTAAATAATATTTGCGTGGCCGTTTACCACACGTCAACTGCCCGCAATCTGCACCCGCCGGCAGCGCTTTGGTGAGTCAATGTTGAATTTGAGATTCACATTCCGCGAGTTGCAAATCACCAGCAGTTTTTCATATTTTCAGCTAACGTAAATAGTGATGATCAAGATTGACGGCAGCATAGGCGAGGGGGGAGGCCAAGTGCTGCGCATTTGCTTAGCGCTTTCAGCCTTGACGGGAGAGTCCGTCGCAATCAAGAACGTGAGAGTAAACCGCGCAAATCCTGGACTGCAAACTCAACATTTGACGGCGGTGCGAGCCTTAGCGGAGGTCGCCAACGCGAAGGTGATCGGGCTCGGGCTTGGCTCGTCTGAAATAACTTTCGTTCCAGGGCGGAGGCGCGGCGGGATTTATAGCTTTGATGCGAAAACGGCCGCCAGTACGACACTCATACTGCAAGCCCTTCTGCCCGTGCTTGCGTTCGCCGATCAACCTTCATCTGTTACCCTTATCGGTGGCACAAACAATCCTTTGGCTCCGCAAGTCGACTACGTGATCAATGTTTTAAATCCTGTACTAGCTAGCTTGGGATTTTTCTACCAATTGCGCCTCTGCAAGAGGGGATTTTATCCTCGCGGAGGGGGGCTCCTAAAGGTCGCAATCACGCCTGTAGAAAGACTAACTGCCATTAATGTCGCCACCATGGGATCTCTACGAGATATCAGAGGGATGTCACACTCGCGCAATCTCCCGGCTCACGTCGCAGAACGCCAAGCCGAAGCAGCGACCCAACGCTGCACGAGCGCCGGCTATCCAAATGTAAGCATAGAGCGAGATTTCGACCAGAGAGAACAAAGCCCGTCTACTGGAAGCGGCATACTGCTCTGGGCGGAGACGTCTACTGGGGGCAGATTAGCAGGGGATGCTTTAGGCGCGCGAGGAAAGCCTGCTGAGCTCGTTGGACGAGAGGGGGCAGCGAGGCTTCTAATGCAATTGTCGAAAGGGGCACCGTTCGACGTGCATCTGGGCGACCAGCTGGTTATCTGGCTGGCGCTAGCGGAGGGACGTTCTAGAATTGGAACAAGTGAGCTGACGCTTCACACCGTCACTGCCGTGGAGGTTACTGAGATGTTGACTGGCTGTCAGTTTAAGGTCAGTGGCGAGATCGGAAGCCCGGGAGTAATCGACTGTAATGGCGGCATCACGCCGCGGTAGCAGACGGCACCTTTGTTAAGCGGGAAGCTTGTAGAGGGCTGTTGCCGATCTCGTGTCACTCAAGCTTGCAAAGTATAGTGTTTTGAGTAATCATGCCGACCATAGCATCTATTTGATCAAAGACCGCGACACCCTCCACGTCGTGTTTCAGCATCAGATCCACCACTTCAATGCACGGGGTACTAGTTCTCACAAATACGATGTCAGTGATCATGATATCATCGACGACGAGTTTCCTTACCCGTGAATCTTGATAGTGAGGCTTTACTACATCCATAAATTGGCTCATCGCCTTCGCGATGTCATTCTCCGTTATAATGCCAACGACCTTACTGTCTTCAACGACCATCATCCACCACGCATCTTCGTCGATCATCCTTCGTCTTACGTGGGTTACTCTGTCAAAAGACGAACACGTTACGGGCGGATCCATGATTTCGCCTGCAGATCCGACCGGTCTGCTTGCTTTGACGATCTCGTTAAACGTTATCCACCCTGTAGATTGCTCACAGACGACGACCAATACCTCGGAAGATTTCATCAAATGGTTGATCTCGCCTATCGTCATTGCGCCGCTTACGGTGGTTAAAGTTTCATCTACTGCCTTGGTCACGTGAAGTGATGAAGCGGGCTTAATGATGTCGCCACTTGCTCCCAGTGTGCGTGCTGTCCCTTTTTTCGTTAAAACGCCAACGATCTCCCCTTCGTTCGTGACGAGCAGTTGATTGACGTTGTGTTTTTCCATAAGATCGAGGGCATGGGATATTCGATCAGTTTTATCGATAACGTACACGCGCGCCGCTAGATCTGATGCTGTGTTTGAGATGTAGTTGTCGAATCGCATTAGCTCCCGTCGTTGATTAAGCCAAAGAGGCAGCCACCAGATTCTACCATCCTCTTAACGATGTCAGTTTTTGATATAACGCCCACGACCGACTCCTCTCTGACGACAGGAATGGCATCTACTCGTTTCGCAACCATCAATCGCGCGGCGGCCACTGCTCTTGAATCACTGCCGATGGTTATGAGCGGCTCTGACATGATGCCTTCCGCAACTTGCAGCACTTTTCGCACGTATCGATTTTTTTTGGACGCCTGCGTGTTCCACCTTTCTCACCATCACGACGTCTTTTGAACCCACAAACGGCTCTTTGGCAAAAGTTAGATTAGTGTGTGTAATTATGCCAACAGCAACGTCGTTCCCTTCCTGAACGATCGTCCGAAAAACGTGGTTGGTTTCCATGTCGCGCAAGACGTGGTTGATAGAATGGTGGCGATGGCACGTAAGAAAGGAACCGGTCATTGTAGTCTTGATGGCCTTTCGAGTCTGTGGTTGCAAAATAGGTTACTAAATCAGTCTCAGTGAAGATGCCAACTAGTTCCCCATCTTTTACTACCGGCAGGCAGCCGACCCCGTTTGTTATCATCTCTTGGCCAGCATTCACGAGTGACGTCTCAGGTGAAGCAGTGAGCAGATTCTCAGACATGATGGTCTTGGCTAGGGTGCGATCTTGATGTCTCCTTCGCCAACCCGCCTCTGACGATTCTAGCATCTTCGCGAGGTCGTATTTGGCGATAACGCCAACAAGAGTCCCTTCATACTCAACCACTACCTACCTACTTTGTGTTTAAGCATCACGTTTTTCACGTGACTGACAGTGTCATCAGGTGAAACTGTGTATACAGGCGCACTCATTAAATCGTCGACTTGCATTTGATCCCCCTGCTGTTGGCTTTTTTTGCCGCCTCTATTCACAAAGTCAGAAATATATTAAAGCTCTATTTGCGATCTTATTAGCGAGCGACACGTGCCAATGCTGCTCGACTCTCTGATTAGCTGAAGTAATACGACAATGTTTCATCTGTGCTTTCACGCCTACCACCGTTACGTTGTAACCCCCCGCTCGGCGTAAACGATTACGCTCGACAATGCGCCGCATAGGTGCTGTCCTCCGACTGCTGTACTGCAAGCGTGCGCGCCGTGCAGTTGCGGGTAGCTGAGGGGGGTTCTGGTTGCTGATAATGAGGGGCACTGGTAGATTGCGTATTGCCAGGTTTGAGGTTTACCGTGCATCCGGCAGCCGCCACCGAAAAAAGCACAACCGCACGAAATAGCGAATATAGTCTCTTTCCATATACTCGCATCCTGTCGACAATGATGTGTAACCTTGCGCGCCAGATAAGAACTTGCTGCCCATCTGAAGCTTTTCAAACACGATGCTAGAGATGAGCTCTTTAAGCACTGTAATGCGTACTAGACTTACGGAGAGGATTTACAATCGCTCTTTAGCCGATTACGTGCCGCAATGCATTATGGATTGGTTCACTTGCCTCTTTTTATCTCAGTTTGCGCGCAGCGGTCGGTAACACTGCACGTCTGCGATCTGAATCAATTGCGACAAAAGCCATGAGCAAAACAACAGTTCAGCACAATCAACGACACTCGTCTCAAACGAGTGCTGCCGCGTTTCTTGTGGTCACTGCGGCTGTTTGATTAACTTTCTATCAACGACGATGTAATCCTTTATCGCCCTGACGGCGTCAAATGGTAGGAATATAAAATCGTTTTCTATCCTAAACTCCTGCAGATTCAGGTCAGGATCGGGCTTCACTTTGAGATCAAGGATATCGCCTGTGTTCCCATCGATAATGAGGTCATAGAGCGTGCCGAGGTCTGTACCATCGCTCCCCATTACTTGCTTATTAGACAAATTCTTAGCGAATATCTCCTTTTTCATCTCTGCTTGCTACGTAGTTATCATACAAAAGGGTTTCTTATTCTCGGCGCTTACTGATAACTTATATGCGTCGTCGGCTCAGCAGGTCGGCCCCCTGCAAATTTCTGTTTTATCTGTTCGTAATATTGCATCGTATGTTCGTCAATCGCTGGCCGTACTTTTTTGAGCGCCTCTCTGAAGTGCCGCATTTCAATGGCGCTTATGTCCATCGCTTCTCGAAGCGCGAGCATTGCCGCTTCTTTGCAGAGAGTTTCTAAGTCGCTGCCCACATACCACTCAGTAAGATCCGCAAGCTCTTCAATGTCCACGTCATCGGAGAGAGGCATTGTTCGCGTGTGGATATTCAAGATTGATACTCTCGCACTCTTCTGAGGCGCACCAAGCAATATCATTCGGTCGAATCGTCCTGAGCGTAAGAGCGCCGGATCCACTATGTCAGGCCGATTCGTAGCGGCGATCACGACAATGTCCTTGAGATCTTGTAAGCCGTCAAGCTCCGTCAGCAGAGTGTTCACGACTCGTTCCGAGACCCGCGACGTGTCTTCTATGCCTCGCACGGGGGCGAGCGCATCGAGCTCGTCGAGAAAAACAACAACAGGCGCAACTTGTCGCGCCTTCTTAAAAACGCTCCTCACTGCGCGCTCTGATTCGCCAACCCATTTACTCATAAGCTCAGGGCCCCGCACGCTAATGAAGTTCGCTTCCGTTTCATTAGCTACCGCTCTGACGATGAGGGTCTTGCCAGTTCCTGGCGGTCCGAAGAGCAAGATTCCTCGGGGCGGCTTAATGCCCATTCTTCTAAATGATCGGGCCTCTTTCAGAGGCCATTCTATCGCTTCGATCAGTTCCTGGCGAGCTTCCTCAAGCCCGCCTACGTCGTTCCAGGTAGTATCAGGAATTTCGATGAGAATCTCGCGGAGAGCACTTGGCTGTATTTCTCGAAATGCTTCGCTGAAATCCTCCTCAGTGATTTTTATTTTAGTGAGGGTCTCTGCCGGAATCTCTTTGTCGAGGTCGATATCTGGCATGTATCTCCTCAAGGCCCGCATTGCCGCCTCTTTCGTGAGCGAGAGGAGATCTGCTCCGACAAAGCCGTGGGTGATGCTCGCTAGCGCTTCGAGCTTGACGTCGCTGGCGAGTGGCATGTCCCGAGTATGAATTTGCAGGATTTCCTTTCTGCCGCCATAATCCGGCACCGATATTTCAATCTCCCTATCGAACCGCCCGGGACGCCTCAAAGCAGGATCAATCGCTTCAATCCTGTTTGTAGCTCCGACTATTATTATTTCACCCCGCTCTTCAAGCCCATCCATTATAGTAAGCAGCTGCGCGACAACGCGTCGCTCAACTTCTCCGGTTACGTCTTCGCGCTTCGGCGCGATTGAATCAAGCTCATCAATAAATACAATCGAGGGAGTGCGATCGCGGGCTTCCTCGAAGATTTCACGTAGTCTTTGCTCGCTCTCCCCGTAGTACTTGCTCATAATCTCAGGTCCCGCTATAGAATAGAACGATGCGCCCGATTCATTCGCAACGGCTTTTGCAATGAGCGTCTTGCCAGTACCAGGGGGCCCGTGAAGCAGCACGCCGCTCGGTGGCGTTATGCCAAGGGCGTGGAAGACTTCGGGATGCTTCATAGGAAGTTCGATCATCTCTCGTATGCGCTGTATCTCGTCTCTCAGGCCTCCGATATCTTCGTACGAGATGCCCGTAGCACGCACCGATTCAAACCCCTTGACAGGCTTGTCCCTTAAATCTAGCTGGGTCCGCTCAGTGATGAATACCACGCCGAGCGGACTCGTATTGACGACGACAAGCGGCACGGCTTGACCCGGCACCCGCAAGAGTGGGTGTGACGCGACACTCATAATGGGCACGACGTCCCCCTGAACCATTGGGCGCTTGAGCAGCTGACGGTGGACGCTATCCGTCATCTCGGCAAGCGGTTGGGCAACGGTCCCTTCGGGAGGGGCAAGCACAACTTTCTGCGCTTCGTTCACCTTTGGCTTGCGCACAAGAACGCGCTCCCCCATCCCGACGCCTGCATTTTGACGAATAAAGCCATCTATCCGTATGATGCCCTCGTGCCAATCCTGACGATCGGCCCGCCAGACTTTGGCAGCGGTACTGGTCTTGCCAATGATTTCTATGATTTCTCCAGGGGATAGCTGAAGCTTGAGAAGTGTGTCTGGGTCGAGTCGAGCGATACCCCTTCCCGAATCGTTCGGATAGGCTTTGGCGACCTTTAGCTGGACCTCTTGCGCCACGCGATCAGAACCTAAGCTTATATGATAACACGGTGATATATAAGGGTGGCTAAAAGAGCCCTAGCTGCATACACATGACGATACTTGCATTTGAGCCTTTTTCCGGCGCTTCGGGAGATATGCTGATCGGATGCCTCATCGATCTTGGCGCAGACGCGTCCGCCGTTCGAGAGAATATGGAAGCTGCCGCCAGCGTCGAAGTGCAGATCTGCGAGGTGCAAAAGTCGGGGATACGGGCAACGCGCGTCAACGTGATCGCGCACGACGGGTCACGCACGTACCTGGAACTCATCGACGCGATTCAGTCGTGCGGAATCAGTTCAACGATACTCGCCGATGCGAGCGCGATATTTGCGATCCTAGCAGAGGCAGAAGTAGCTGTGCACGGAGTTCGCAAAGATGAACTCATATTCCACCAAGTGGGCGCTCAAGATGCCGTTGCAGATGTGATCGGCGCCTGCACTGCTATTTCACAACTCAAGGTTGACTCCGTATTCACGACCCCTATATGCGTCGGCGGGGGGTCTGTAGAGACTGATCACGGACATCTGCCCGTACCCGCTCCTGTGACCGCTGCCATACTCTCCAAATACCACCTGATAACCAGAGGGGGGCCCGTTGAGGGCGAACTGCTCACCCCTACAGGTGCGGCTATTCTTGCCTTTTTCACCCGAATTTCGGACGTTTTCTTGCCGCAAATGACCCTCGAGCACGTGGGGTACGGTGCTGGATCTCGAGATTACCCCCACGCAAACGTCCTGCGTGCCACGCTCGGCCAGGTCAATGAAGATCTGCTACTTGATGATGTCCAGGTGCTCGAAACCAACGTGGACGACGTCACAGGGGAGGTGCTCGGAAGTCTCATAGAGGGACTCCTCGAAATTGGCGCGCTCGACGTGGCAATCATACCCACGACGGGGAAAAAAAGCAGAACTGGACACATTATCCAGGTGATCGCCCGGCCCGCTGAATCGCACCGACTTGCAAAGAAGATCATTGAAGAAACTGGCAGCTTAGGAGTGCGAATCACGCCTACACATCACAGAATCAAAACACTGAGGCGTTTTGAAACAGTAACGTTGCGCATCGGCAATGAATCTTACACGATTAACGTAAAAGTTGCGACAGACCAACACGGGACTGTGCTCAACGTTGCCGCCGAATTTGACGAGGCAACTGCGCTTGCAAGGAGGCTAAATATCCCTGTTAAGCGTGTTATGAGGATGGCTGAACAGGAGGCCTGGAACCGAGTCGGCGGCTAGTGCGTTTGATCGTCGCTTGCTCCCGCGTGTTCCGCGAGAGCTTGATTTATCGTTATTTCGCCTTTAGCTACCATTTGGGCAAGCTTTCGCGAAATTGTTGTTCGACCTTCAGAGAGCTCTCTGGTCCTCTCTTGAATCCACCGGATTTCACCCTTCGAAGGGAGCACGTCTTGATGTCCCGCGGGGGTGCCATGCGTGTATGCGATGTTGATTGCGGCAACGACATCTGAGATCGCGATTCCTGCCGTGCCCTTTCCCAGGTATGGCGAGGTTCCGCTTTCATCGACGAACTCAACGGCGACGCCGCGCGAAATTAAGGCATTTGCTAAATGCGTGCTCGTCAGGCGCGCTCCGTTTCCAATTCTTACCAGGATCTTAGGATATGTCTGCTGAATCCGCTCTACAATCTTCGAAGCCTGTCTTAAGGGGACACGGTAAACAGCCTCAACAATACCATTCGCGACGACGGCAATTCCGGGTTCATCTCCTGGATCGATCCCTATGACGGCGCTTTCAGGTACGCCTGTATTTCTGAGACGTCGTATCGCTTCGCTGACCGCTATCTCGGGATCAGACGCAATAACGACATTCGGAAAAGAGATCGCGCTCGCCTCCTGGTCAGAAGTGATTACCACGCCAACTTCGCGTCCTATAGCTTCGCTTGGCGCTACAGTTACAAATTTGAGCCTCTTTTCGCGAAGCTCTCTTGTGATGTCCTGGTAAAGTGCGAAGTCCGTCGTTGCTAGGGCTATGTAGATCTTTGCCCCTCCTGCTCTAATTCTGGAACGAAAGTTTATAACTCTAACTCTCCATAATGCCATAGCGAACGGCTTTGCGTTGTTTTTGAGGTTAAATTTGCTCTGAGGAAGTGAACATTGACCCTTTATCCAAGTACCTGCCACAGCATCGATGCCCTCGTCGGCGGCGGCTTTCCAACAGGAGTCGTGTCGCACATCTATGGAGAGCCGGGAAGTGGGAAGACCAGCCTATGCATACAGCTAGCTACGAACGTCATAAGACGCGAAAAGCGCGTGATTTATATCGCGGCTGGTCCGTTCCCAGGCGAACGGTTCGCTCAGATCGCTGCAACGGACACTGCACCGATCAGTCAAAAACTGCTCGTTTTCGAGGTGAAAAGCTTCGATCAGCAGCGGACTACGCTGGGTAATATCAAGAAAATAGCACAGGAAAACATAGGGCTTATCATTTTCGATACAGCCACCGCTTACTATCGGCTCGAACAGGCAAAAAACACGGAGACTTGGTCGCGACACGCCATCGCCAATCAAGTTCTTTTGCTGCTCGGTTTAGCCAAAAAGTACGACCTGGCCGTTATGTTAACCAACCAAGTTTATGTCGACATCGACACTAGGGAGGTGCTGCCTGTTGCGGGGTATCTGCTTGATAACCTCTCCGCCATCGTTTTACAATTCACAAAAACTCACTCGGAACGGCGATGCGCGATATTGAAGAAGCACCCCATACTGCCGCTCGAGACAAGCGCGTATTTTAAGCTTACGGGTCAGGGACTCTCCGACGCTTAACCTTTTTTTAGGAAATAGATGCCCTTGTAGACCGTTTCCGCCGGCCCCTCCATCAGGGCGCGGTCTTTCCTCAACGTAACTTTCAAAGGACCACCTAACGTTTTGACAGTGACCCGAGTGCCTATGAGGCCCATCTGGTTCGCGACAGCTGCGGCTGCGACAGCACCGGTGCCGCAGCTGAGAGTCTCACGTTCCACGCCGCGCTCGTACGTACGAACAGCAAGCGTATTCCCATCGACTTTCACAAAATCGACGTTGGCTCCTAAAGGGAACACTGGATCAAACCGAATCTTTACTGCTAAGTCGTGCACATCATCGTCAACTTGATCGTCAAAGATCACCGCGTGAGGAACACCGGTGTTGACCGCAGAAACCACCACTCCGTGCATATTTTCGATGAACTGATCGCCGGTCCCGAGCGCTGGTATCGCTGGGCGGGCAAACCGAGGCTTGCCCATATCGACAACTACCGAGCTTCTCTTAGCGGTGATCTCGCGAACCCCCGCCTTTGTCTTCACCGTCATGCGGCCGCGCTTCACATACCCGGCATCGACGGCGTACATGACAAGACAACGAATGCCGTTTCCACACATCTCCGCCTCAGAACCGTCAGGCTGAAGCAATCGCATGCCCAGATCGACCCCCGCAGGCCGTGACACAAAAAGAACCCCATCGGCGCCTATGCCAAACCGACGATCACACGCCTTTATGGCAAAACTCGATTTGTTTTTGATGGCCACTTTCTCAGTCTCGTCAATGATGATGAAATCGTTCCCATTACCGTGCATCTTGACGAACTCTAATGCCCTCATAGTGAAACCTTATAGCAGGCGCGGTGGGATACGCTGCCCGATCAAGAGATCCTCGTAGGTTTCGCGCCTTCGAATGATTTCTGCCTCACCTGCGCTGACGAGCACTTCACTCGCGCGTGCGCGTCCGTTGTACTGAGAGCTCATCGCAAACCCGTACGCGCCTGTGTCGAGTATAGCGATTAGGTCATCTTTTTCAACGCGTGGAAGACGTCTGTCTCTTGCCAGTATGTCACCGCTTTCGCATATCGGGCCGACGACCGTGTACACGTGATCGGGTGTTTTATCGAGCTTATTCGCGACGATCACCTCGTGGTACGACTCATACAAGGTCGGGCGGAGCAGAAGGTTAAACCCGGCGTCAACGCCGACGAAAGTGCTATGCGCCTCCTTGACGGTGCTTACCGCACAGAGCAGAATTGCGCCGTCCCCAACGACGTATCTTCCCGGTTCAAGCACGAGCTTCGGGCAGATCCCCAGAGCGTGTGCTCGTTCGGTGAAGATCGGCAGAATCACATTCGCGAGGTCGATTGGGGTTGGCGCTGTTCCGGCGTACGGTATGCCCAGTCCGCTGCCGATGTCAACGAAATCGAGTTCGAGCTCAAGGTCGTTTTTGAGTGTTTCAACGATATCCATCATCCGCGTCATCATCTCTGCAAAGGGGCTAAGCTCAAGTATCTGTGAACCGATGTGGCAATGAATGCCAACAGGCCGGACACCTTCAAGTGAAAGCGCTTCGGCGTAGCACGCAAGCATCTGAGTGGGGGGGATTCCAAATTTCGATTGTGCCAGGCCCGTTGCGATCTTGGGGTGAGTCGCAGGGGATACGTCAGGATTGACCCTGAATGCGATTTCGACCTCTCTGTCTGCATCAGACGCAATTCGCGCGAGCGCTCGGAGCTCATCAGGTGAATCAACGGACACCCTCACGCCGGTTTCACACGCCATTGCAAGTTCGGCGTCGGTTTTTGCATTTCCATTGAAGAGGATGCGGTCGGGTCTGATCCCGGCGAGGAGAGCAGCATACAGCTCACCATCAGAGAATACGTCGGCGCCGGCACCTTCTTGCGCGAGTATGCGCAGGATCGCTATGTGACCATTCGCCTTTGCGGCGTAGTATACATCCGCATTAGGGAATGCAGCAGCGAAGCGCCTGTAGTTGCTTCGAATGCGCGTCTCATCAGTGACATAGAGCGGCGTGCCGTGCTTTCGCGCGAGCTCAACGGCATCGGCGCCCCCAATGATGAGGTGGCCGTTCTTCTCGCCGAGATGTTCGCGCGTACCGAAATCCATTACATGACATCCTGGAGCCGCGTCACTGCCTCCTCGATCGTGCTAACGGGCACCGTCAACGCGAATCTGATATAGCCCTCCCCGTGGTCTCCGAAGCCAATGCCTGGCGTTACGACAATCCCGGCGTTTAGAAGTCTCATTGAAAACTCGAGAGAGGAGCTTCCGTCTGGAACGGGAACCCAAACATAAAACGTAGCCTTCGGCTTGTCCACGGACCATCCAATGTTCCTTAGGCCATCGACCAGTGCGTCTCTGCGCTCTAAATAGAGTTTTTTGAGCACTTCAACCGTGTCCTGTGGCCCCGTCATAGCAGCGATCCCCGCTTCCTGTACCGCCTGGAATGCGCCTGAGTCTAGGTTCGATTTGACCTTTCTGAGGCCGGCTATCACGTCGGCGTTTCCTACTGCAAACCCGATTCGCCAGCCGGTCATATTGTACGTTTTGGAGAGGCTGCCGATTTCGATTCCAACGTCCATTGCCCCAGGTGCGGAGAGAAACGACGGAGCTACGTAGCCGTCGTAAGTCAGCTCTAAATACGCTGCATCGTGGCAGACGATAATATCGTTGTCAGAGGCGTAATCGACGATGGCTCTAAAAAAGTCACTGTCAGCGACCGCGGCTGTCGGATTGTTTGGATAATTGATGAAGAGCAGCTTGGCATCGGTCACCGCCTTGTCAATATCAGGCAAGAACCCGTTGTCGGCAGTTAGTGGCATGCTTATCGGCTGGCCATCAGCCAGGATAGTTGCAATCCTGTAAACGGGATACGCAGGATCGGGAACAAGTACTTTATCCCCTCGGTTGATAAAGGCTAAGGGAAGATGCGCTATGCCTTCCTTCGATCCGATCAGTGCGGAGGCCTCACGCACTGGATCAATAGGGATACCTTTCTTCGCGTACCACTCGCTCACGGCCTCTCTAAATGATAGCATGCCTTCAGAGGATGGATAGCGATGGTTCGCATTGTTGTGCGCGGCGCGCACGAGCGAATCTATGATGTGAGGCGGCGTTGGCTGATCTGGGTCTCCTACTCCAAGATCAATGACGTCGATTCCCTGTGCCTCCTTTTCTGCCTTCAACGTATCTATTTGGGCGAAAAGGTAGGGCGGCAGCACGTCTAGCCTTTTTGAATATTTGATTGTCGCGTTCGCCATGCTTCCACCTAGGTGGTAGGCTGCGAAGTGGGGTATCACAGGCGCAGCTTCCAAAACCATGAAACATCGCAAAGTGCAACGATTTGCGATTGCTCATCATCATTGAAGTTCTTTTTCGAATAAAGACTTATTGGGGGCTAAGTTGAACGAACAGCCGCGAATTGTTCCTGCATCGAAGCGCTGACATGAAACCAAACAGTTCATCGGTTGCTCTTGGATGACGCGGGTCGAATCAGCTCTGGGTGAAGATGCAAACCTTTATTGTCTAGAAGCTTTCCATATATGCGAGAGCTGATACCATGGATAATCGCAATCTAATTACGGCGCTCGCGATCGCAGCGCTGATAACACTGGCAGTGACGGCGGCCGGCTGCACGACGAATACGAGCCCATCCCCGACTCCGATCCCAGAGAGCACCACGACCAATGGCAACAACACGACGTTTTCAAGTGGTACTGGTTACAATATTACGTATCCTACTGCGCTCAAAGCAGACACGTCAACCGATCCATCCAGCACAGTGCAGATATACGTCTATCTGAATCCAAGTTCTGTAGTTGATGGTGTGAACGTGGGCTCAAATAGTCTTAGCGCAGGCCAAACTTTGGGCAGTTATGCTGCCTCTCAGATGGTCAACGTCACCAAATACCCGAGCTACCAACAGATTTCAAACAACACCACAACAGTTTCTGGCCAGCCAGCACAAACAACCGTTTTTCAAGGGGTCATCCCCGTCCAGCTTAACACAACGCCAGCTACTAGCTCTAACATGACGCTAAAAGTAATGGAGACTTTCGTCGTAAATAACAACACTGGCTATGTGATAGCTTACAAGGCCGTACCCAGCGACTATAACACCTACCTAGCGCAAGCACAGCGAATAATGAACTCATTTGTGCTGACATAATCAAGACGCGGACACTCCGGATGGGTAGAGAGCCGCTTCTCTGCCCCCTATTTTTTTGTTTTGCAAGTCTAGTCGAGTTAGCGCGAACAGAATTACAGCAAACGCTGTACGAAAAATAGGTGCGGCCTTCGCGTCTTTGCAAAAAAAATTCTTTCACCAAACTGTGTAAGATACGCCGGCCATCTCAGAATCGACGGCCGACTCGCTTACTTGGTCGCAATGACCAATACTTACGCAATAAAGTAGTCCCGATGTAATGCTGTGCTTTCTGATTTGGCTGGTCACCTCTCTTAATTTAGTCAATAGTATCTGCACTTCACTCCTATTTGTATTTTTTCATTATTAAACGTGATTGATACACGAAATTAAGCAGCCTAAACGAAAGAGCGCTTTTATGCGTGCAGACCCGTCACGGAGCTGATGTCAACACGAAACGCTTTCTTGCTATCAAACGAATGCCTTTTGCGAACAGTGACTGTTGATTCTCAAAGCGAATCGTACAGGTAATCATAGGACAAGTGCGAGTCCACTATCTGCGTCTTCCCGCAAGCAAGCGATTCCCTCGTCGCGCCAAAATCAGCACAATGGATCAACGTTTTACCATTTCCTATTTCCGCGGCCTGATGTGCGTCGCTGGTCCCAATAACGGGTTTATCATATTGACGAGCGAGCTGTTGCGCAAGCGCGTTGCGCGAGGCGCTCGTTTTCGAATTGAATCCCTCAATGAGATCAAGCCTCTCAATGGCCTCGGGACGTAATAGGTTCTTCCCGACTCGGAATGGGTGCGCCCAAAAAACTATTCCACCTTGCGCTTTGACCTCGGTGATTACGTCCGCGGTGTTTCTGGACTTAATTTCCTCTGTGAGAAATAAACCGATCAGGTCCTCCTTGTTCGCCGTTTCAATTTCTGAGCCGACGATGACCAAAAAATCAGAATCGTCATTCAACCTACGCGTCTCAACTGCGCCCTTGATGGTTAGGTGATCAGCGACGGCAATGCCGTCCAATCCCAGTTTCTTTGCGACCTTGAGAATGGTGGCCGGCGCCATTGTACAATCGCCCGAGTATTTTGAGTGAATGTGCAGATCAAAGATCACGTTCCTTGCACCTCGATCGACGTGTCCATCGGCTACAAACTGATCGGCGTTCGCCTGCGAAAATACTCAAGCCTACTAATCCAATGGCGGCCAATAAGCATTTGTATCTTTCGCCATTCTTTCCGCAACCAGGAGTTTCTGGCCGAGGCGGTCCTGAAAAAAGAAGAAACGGTTAAGCGTAGCGCCACGTTACAACCGTCTATGAAAACGCTCGTCGTTTTTTATTCTCGCACCGGTATCACCAGAAAGGTGGCTGAAACGATCGCGCGACCCCTTCTCAGGAGACGTCGAGGAGATTTTCGCTAGAGAAGATCGAAGCGATTTTTCCGGGTACGACCTCTTGCGCGAGGAGGCGGTCCTGAAAAAGCCCGTAGCCATCAAGGCCACGAAAAGGGATCCTGCCCGTTACGATCTCACGATCGTTGGCACGCCGATATAGGTTCAAACCGTATCAAGTCCCGTGAGGGCCGACATCTCGCGCAAGAGAAAGCGATTCACTCGTGTTGCGTTCTTTTCCACCCAAGATCGTTCAGGGGTAGAGAGCGCGTTTGAAGAGATGCAAGAACTGTGCAACGCGACCCCGGTTGCCACCGTCGAAATTCTGCACCAAGACGTAGAAGACAACTTGTACGTTCAGAAGATCGAAAGCTTTCTAGCGCGTATCAGCAATCTGTAAGCGGTCCTTTCAAGCTCAAAGCGCCTAGCCATCCTGCTCGCAAGCGGCCGCCGTAGGGTTCGTGAAGCGTGCGCTGAGTAACAAACTAAAGTTGTTATAAATCTTAAAATAGTTACTGGGTCTATTTTACGGTGCCTCGGTCTTAAATCACTAAGGTCGTTAACGGAAGCTCAGTTGATTCCACAGAAAGCGTCGATGCATGGGTTGTCTCACGCTTATCGTGAGCTTGTTGGTTCTGTGGAAAAAGGGACACGTTGGATATGTCGCGAACGGGCAAAAGTTAACGACCTTAGACTATTTTTTATGACGCTTATCAGGTCTAGAGGGGCTTTACACGAAATAAGCGAACGCGCGATCACCAACTCCTAGCAGCGCCAGTACAACGGTAACCCTCCTCGGCCTTTGCGCGCGGCTGTCTTCGCCACGCTCCGCTGATGCCGGCTCTACTGAGAACGGTATTAATATCGGACTGCTCATATGGGTTAGGTGGAGCAGCATGGACGTAACGGATTTACCGGAGAAGATTGCACGTTTTTATACTCAGCCAGACTTCAAGGAGCTGTATCCGCCGCAAGCCGAGGCACTAGATTGCGGGCTGCTCAACGGCACGAGTATGGTGGTCGCGACGCCCACCGCTTCCGGCAAGACGCTGCTGGCAGAATTCGCGATGCTCAATTCGATCGATAAAGGCGGCAAATGCCTTTATATCGTCCCCCTAAAGGCGCTGGCTTCAGAGAAGTTCGACCGATTCTCGCTATTTACCGCGTCTGGCGTGCGGGTCGGGATCTCAACGGGAGACTACGACGTTCGTGACGACAATCTGGGACGTAACGATATTATAGTGACCACTTCGGAAAAAGCAGATTCACTGCTGCGAAATGGCGTTTCGTGGATGCAGGCACTTAGCGTCGTCGTCGCGGACGAGATACATTTGTTGGACTCGATAGATCGCGGTCCAACGCTCGAGGTAACGCTAACTAAGCTTAAGAGACTCAATCCGACAGCTCAAATTCTCGCGCTCAGTGCAACGGTTTCCAATGCCGACGAGATGGCAGCCTGGCTTGACGCGAAACTCATAAGAAGCGACTGGAGGCCCGTCGAACTGCACGAGGGCCTTTATCTTCCTGAACGCGCCGTTATCACGTTCGTTCACGACGCGCCACCGCGTAGCGTTGTAAAAAAAGCCGTTTCAGATGGAGCGACCGACCCGGCGATAGCACTTGCCATCGATACGTTGCGAGAGGGCGGCCAATGCTTGATCTTCGTCAATACACGGAGAAATGCCGAAAGCCTTGCAAAGAGAATCACAACGACGCTGCAATCACAATGCGATTTCGACTGCGAGGAGCTTGCTTCGAAAATCCACGGGGAGGCTGGGATTGTTGAGAAGCTCGCCTACTGCGTGAGGCGCGGGGCGGCATTTCACCACGCCGGGCTTCTCAGCGACCACCGGAAACTCGTCGAAACGTGGTTCCGCGCCAACCTTATCAAGGTCATCGTCTCGACGCCTACGCTCGCATCGGGGCTCAACCTTCCTGCCCGAAGAGTCGTTATTAGAGATTACAAGCGTTACGACGCGAACTACGGTATGATGAACATTCCAGTGCTCGAATACAAGCAAATGGCCGGTCGCGCGGGGAGGCCTGGATTCGATGCGTACGGTGAGGCAGTTCTCATCGCCAAATCGCTGAGTGAGTGTGAGGCGCTCGCAGACCACTATATTCTCAGCGAGCCCGAAGACGTCATTTCAAAACTTGGAACGGAGACGGCGCTTCGCGTGCACGTTCTCTCGACCATTTCAAACGGTTTCGCACACACGAGGGCTGCTCTCGAACAGTTCTTCGACGCGACGTTCTTCGGATTTCAGCAAAAGACGGGACTGAACCTCTTGCGATATGCGATTGACCGCGTTTTGGCATTTCTCGAAAATGAAGAGATGATTGTCGACTCTAGCGGGCGTGTCCAGGCGACGACTTTTGGGCATCTGGTATCGCGGCTCTATGTCGATCCGCTGACTGCGGTGAAGATACGGAGAGGACTAAACAACACCGAGACGGTCAGCGACGTATCGCTGCTCCACCTAATCTGTTCCACCCCGGACGTTAAGCGCCTGTTCATGCGAAGCAAGGATTACCGAGTGGTAACTGAATTTGTCAATCAGCATCTCGATGAGTTCCTAGATGAGATTCCTGATCGATTCAGAGACGTCGACTACGACTGGTTCCTCTCTGAGGTAAAAACGGCAATGCTCGTTAACGACTGGATAACGGAAGTCAGCGAAAAGGAGATCACCGAAAGCTACAACGTCGGGCCAGGCGACATCAGAAATCTCGTCGATACGGTGCAGTGGGTGAGTCACGCGCTCGCCGAGCTCGCGACCTATCTCAAGGTTCCGTCAAGGAAACAAGCCCGGGAGCTCACAGCGCGCATTCAGTTTGGTATCAATCGCGAGCTCCTCGATCTCGTGCAACTGAAAAATATCGGCCGGGTCCGTGCTCGAAAACTGCACGATGCAGGTTTCACAAGCCGAAAAGAACTCAAAAATGCTCCTTTTGAACCGGTGGCGGCGCTTGTCGGTCCTGCGGTCGCGTCAGATGTCTTTACGCAACTCGGCGAGCACCGTGGCGTTCCTGATCGAAAGGATCAAGGGGATACGTTTCTCACGGACGAGTGAGTTAACCCATGCAATATGACGTTGTGGCAGGAAAAATCACTATAGAGAACGTCCAGGCTTTTTTGAGGGAACTTGACGCCATTGCGCACTCAAGCAACACGACAATTCAAGCCGCCGACGCCACAAAAATCGCCGGGCAGCGACACGTTGACTGTGCGGTACGCAACGCTATTCGGTCGTTTCGCGATCATCGAAACATCGCTACAGACCTTGGCGTCGAAATCCTCCTGCACTTGAGCGCTTGCCGGCAGATACGAAAGGCGCTTGAAATGGGCGTTCACGAAGGGGAGATGGACGTGTTGTTGATTGTCGTTGGTGCAAAGAGATCAGTTGAAAGAACTGCGACACAGCTCACGGGGTTGATACGCTCAGATCCGCGGGTTATGGAGTACGACGAAACAAAAAACACGCCGTTAATGCACGCGTTTAATATCACCAAGCAGGAGATTGCAGCTGCCGGCGGGGACGCGAGAATACCGGACCTGGTGCGAGAGCGCTTGGTGCTTTTTGATGCGTTCAGATAACCCAACAAGCTTTTACAGCGCCGTGCTTGTCGGCTTCATCTGCATCAACTGCACTTTGACCACCCCGACCCTAACGTTGGCAGCGACGCCGCCGAGCACGTGAAGCAATCTATCAGGGCGCGCGTACGTTGACCCACAGGTGCAATTCGTAGGTCTTGTCAAATGAATCAACGAGCGTGAACTTCAGCTTCTGCTTTTCGCCTAAGGAAGTGACCGAGATAGATATAGGCCGTTCAACGTTTTGCCCTTGGAACAGCGTCAGATTGTCGAAACGATAGAGTGTTGAATTGCCTAGTGACACCGTGCCCGCATAGGTGTCGCTCGCGTTCTCGCGGTTGGTGATGCCGAGGATCAGAGTAAACGGCGTTCCCGAAGTCACGTTTGTGGGATATGCGACGGTCTGTCGGTTGCTATCCAACACATAGAACTCGCTGTAGGTGGCTTCGTTCGGGTGGGGCGCTAACAGGAGCGTCGTGCCAACTAAGGCGAGACAAAGACAAATTGCGGCCCCCACTGCCGGTAGTACTATCGGGTTGCCTGCGCTGACGACGAGTCGGTCAGACTGCGGAAGGCGCCGCCACTGCGCGAACGCTGATGCCGCGAACACCGCCACGAGCGCAGACATTGAGAGTGCGAGCGTCGTAAAATCTAATCCGACCGTCATCAGAAGAACAGTGCCGTCAGCAATTGAAACAAGAACGCTGGTAATAACCGCCGCCGAGATTCTCTCCAGACTCCGCAAGTCTTGTTGTTTCGGAAACAACACAACGGTTAACAAGAAACCAGGAATGAAAAACAACAGTGCGGCCCCCATGAGCAGCCGAAAAACTGACAAAACAACGGTATCTATCATGCCCCTGCCAAATCGTCGCGGTATTTATCTCTATCAAAGATAGACAAGTCGCGCCTATATAGTTAATCTCAGACGACAATGGGACAACAACGTGGGCACACCGGACCTTTGTTCGGCCTAATGAACCAGAACACAAGACTTAAGCTCAAAAAGTAAAGCCTTACTCCAATAACGTTTCTCGGCAGCAGACGTATCGATCCATCAAACCTAAGAGAGTTGTTCCGACCCTCAATGAAGAGGCGACTTGGCCTGGTGATTGAGGTTCCTGTTCGCGTGCTATCGGACGAGGGTTACCCACCGCTATATATATCATTGACGGAGACTCGAAGACGCTACGCAGCAAAAAGCCCTTGAAAAGGACGGGTGTTGCCTGTTAAGCAGCCGGGGAAGGGATCGGCGATGCAGTTCGTGTTTGCGTCTGTTCGCGCAGATTACCTCATTATGGCCGCCGGAGACGACATCTACCCCACCAGAGCACAAAATGGGTTTCGTACGCTTTCTCAACGCGTACGGCGTCATTCTTGGCTCACGGATTAAGGGCGCATCGAGGGAGTGCCATGACATACCAACGTTTTTTGGAATCGGGTGCTTACCGACGTGGCTCGGATGCTCTTCAAAGAAGATATAACTGTGACTTGTGCACGGGATTCTTGCGTACCGCGGGTACGTCGTCGGCCGCATAGACCTTGTCGCACAGAGAATTCGGATTGAAGCAGACATGTTGATTGAATGTGCGCATCCTGGACCTGGCATAGAGGAAAGGGCGATAGACTACGGCAAGCGCGCAGATCGACCCAAGGTAAGTTCCATCAGCGACGGACTGAAGATAATATCTCTCTCGCTGAAGCGATGGATGGTTCCGAGCAGGAGGCGAGCACTATAAAGATCGCGTACGTGATGGATGCAATTTATCCCTACAACATGGGGGGCGCGGACAAGCGTCTGTGGGAACTCGCGCGCAAGCTCGCCGAAAACGGAGAACACGAGATCCACATTTACGGCATGAAATGGTGGCAGGGAGCTGATACGATCGTCACGGACAACGTTCACCTCCACGGCGTGTGTAAGGCTCGGGAACTGTACAACAAGCAGGGCGTCCGCTCGATCACCGAGGCGCTCATCTACTCGTCGAGGGTCTTGCCTGCCTTGCTGAAGGCGGATTGCGACGTTATCGACTGCAACCAATTCCCCTACTTTCCATGCATGGTGGGCAAAGTTGCCTCAATCGTAAAAAGAAGACCATTAGTGGTCACGTGGCTCGAGGTATGGGACACGTATTGGCGGGAGTATCTTGGACCGATCCGCGGCAGCATAGGTAGAATTGTTGAAAGACTGACGATGCGGCTCCCTGATGGTATCGTGGCGATATCGAACAAGACGAGAGACGACCTGATCCGGTGTCACGTCAAACCCGAACGCATCGACGTCATTCCCGTCGGCATCGATCTTGAGCGCATTACGATGATCGCGCCTGCGTCGACGGCAACCGACGTGCTGTTTGCGGGAAGGCTCATCAGTGAAAAACGCGTCGATCTCTTGCTGAACGCGATTGCGATTGCGCGAACGAAGGTTCCTGCCATTAGGTGCGCGATTATCGGGGACGGTCCGGAGCGAATCTCGCTCGAAGACCTGACGTCAAAGCTTGGACTCGACGAGAACGTCACCTTTACGGGCTTTGTCGATCAAGACGGGCTCACCGCGTTCATGAAGTCATCGAAGGTATTTGTTCTCCCTTCCGAACGCGAAGGGTTCGGCCTCGTTATCATCGAGGCAAATGCGTGCAAGTTGCCGGTGATTAGCATAAGTCACGAAATGAGCGCCGTCAGGGAACTTGTTCAAGACGGCGTCAATGGTTTCCTCGTCAGCCGCGGCTCGCCCGATGAAATCGCCGACGTTATTTTGAAACTCATCAGCGACGACACACTGCGTGAACAACTGGCTGAAAACGGATTTGAAATGTCAAAGAAATTCGCGTGGTCAGATATCTCAAAAAGCATTATAGATACCTACGCGAAACTGATGAGCGACCGAAGGCCGGCCAGATGACTACGTACCACTTCTTCCGGTGCCGATCACGTGGCGGCAACAGCTCATTCCTGAACAGGCGCGAGTGCAACCCGGCATGAAAGCGCTAATTGCTTCGCCGTACTATTCCGGCGTGGGAGGGCTTCAGCAGTACACGTACAGAATCGCAGTCGGCTTGCACAACGCAGGAGTCGACACGACAGTCATAACCTGTTCGCGCGTCCTAGACGAGTCTGGCCCGACGGTTTTCACCCTTCCCCGACTTGCGACGGTGTCGAACACCCCGTTCAGTTTGCGCTGGTTTGGATCGATAAAGAAAGTTATCGACGATGTTGACCCCGACGTGGTGAACGGACATTTGCCCGTCCCGTACATGGCTGACATCGCCGCACGAGTCACTCGCGATAGGCCGTTCGTCTTGACCTACCACAATGACGCGGTGGGAATAAATACGACGACCAAGCTCTTGGTAATGGCCTATTATCGCTTCCTGGGTAGGGGCACCATTCGCCGTGCCAGTTGGATCATAACGACCTCTCAACACTACGCCGCGCATTCTCCGTTTCTCGAAGGTTACCTCAGCAAAACGTCCGCCGTGCCTCCCGGTGTGGACGTCGCGACATTCAATCCGGCAGTCGACTCTAACCACATAAGAAACAAGTACGGCCTCAACGGGCACATTATCCTTTTCGTCGGCCAGCTAAGCAAAGCCCACCGACACAAAGGGCTCCCCATCCTTATCCGTGCGCTCCGAAGTCTTGACCCAAACGTTACTCTCGTGGTTGTCGGCGATGGAAACTGGCGCTCGCACTACGCCACGTATGCGCGGCGTATCGGAGTTCAAGGCCGGGTGGTATTCGCCGGGCTCATACCCGAGGAGGAGTTGCCTCTTTATTATCGGGGAGCGGATCTCACGGTGCTCCCCACGCTCACCGATGCCGAAGGGTTCGGGATGGTTTTGGCTGAGGCAAACGCCTGCGGCAGACCAGTTATCGGTACGAACGTTGGAGGCATCCCGTCAGTGATCCAAGATCACTACAATGGATTCCTAGTTCAGCCGGGCGATCTGCACGGACTTGTGGAAGCAATACGAGCGGTGCTGAGCGATGAAGAGCTGGCAGACCGGATGGGCCACAATGGCTATCAAATGGTCAAGAGTCAGTTTACCTGGGCTCAGGCGATTGCCCGGACTATTGAAGTATACGATGGCTTAATATGAGCTCAGTTGAAAAGAATAGACTGAAGCGTCCGATCGGCTCTTTTGAATCGTAGCCCTCGAGGTTGTGTTCGTGAAAATCTGCATGGTTTCTAATCTTTACCCGCCCTACATTCACGGTGGCGCTGAGCTGTACGTCTCCCACATCTCAGAGAGGCTCAGCGAACGTCACGATATCTCTGTGATAACTGCTGTCCCCTTTGGCCAAAACGGATCGTCAACTCGCGACAAAGTAGGCGAGCGAAAAGAAGCCACGTACCGATTTTACCCGTTAAACCTTTACTCGAACTATTACTATTCGCGCAAACCCGGCTTTATCAAGCCACTCTGGCACGCGTTTGATGTCTGGAATCCACACGCATACGCCTTCACAAAGGACGTGCTGAAGCACGAGCGGCCAGACCTCGTGCACGTGCACAATTTCAAGGGGTTGTCTGCGTCTGTGTTTAGTGCCGCTAAGGATCTTGGTATTCCCACGGTTCACACCGTGCACGATTACGCCCTCGTTTGTCCCAAGACGACCCTGCTGACGAGAGCTAATGCCTCGTGCGTGAATGCTCGAAGCCCGTGTCGGGTCTATCGCTCGTTTTGCAAACGAATCGATCCGGCTGTCGTTATCGCCCCGTCTGACTTTGTGCTTAACACCCTTTCCAGCTTCGGGCTGTTCGCAGACGTACGAAAGCTGAAACTTCCCCTTGGCATACCGGAAAGTGAGCCTGTCGTGAAGGTGGACAATGGCACGTTTGACATACTCTACGTCGGCCGTCTGGGAAAACACAAGGGGGTGCACTCCCTCATCGAATCCGTGAAGGGCTTAGATCTCAAAAATGCGCGACTGCACGTCATTGGTCAGGGCAGTGACGGGGCGCGTTTCCAGCGCGCTGCGGGCGATGATGAGCGAATCGTCTTCTATGGCTTTTTAGCGCCTGATAGGCTGCGGCAGCTTTACAGCATCGCTGATGTGGCTGTCGTGCCGTCCATCTACGCGGAGACGTTCGGACTCGTGATACCCGAGTACTATCAACACGGGATCACGGTCATAGGAAGCCGGACAGGCGCAATTCCTGAACTCATCGAAGACGGGTACAACGGTTTCCTGTTTCCGCCCGGTGATGTTGAGGCCCTCACTTCACTTCTACAAATGCTTTCGTCTGATTCGACTCTCCTCAGCGAAATGAGCAGAAACGCGCGGACATCGGCCAGAACCTTTGACTTGAACGTCCACGTCCAGAAACTCGAAGAAATATACAAAGAGGTCGCCTCAAGGTAAGGCCGCCCCCTCACACACGCTAAGCACGCGCTGTGCAACATTATCCCAGGCAAAAAGCGTAACCGCACGTCGCCTTGCGGCCACCCCCATTCGTTTCACTCGCCGGTCATCCTGGAGCAAATCGATGAGCGCCGCAGCGAGAACGCCTGCGTCTCCGGGAGCGACGAGCACCCCAGAGCTTTTGTCAACGAGTTCTGGGATCGCTCCAACAGCCGTTCCGATCACGGGCGTTCCGCACGCCATCGATTCGAGCGCCGGCTTGCTAAATCCCTCGATCAGTGAGGGCACCACCGTCACCATGGCGCGCTGATAGAGCGCGATAAGATCGTGCTGTGAAACGGAATCAACAAACTTGACCACGTCGGTTACATCGAGCACGCGTGCGTGCGCCAACATCCGTTGCTTCAATCGCTGCGAGTCTTTTCCTATAATAACAAGCTCAACCGGAGTGACGCGCTGGGCCGCTGCGAGCGCCTCGATCAAGTACGCAATCCCTTTTCTCGCCTCAAGTCCCCGAGCGACACACACAACGAGCGGTTTCTCAGCCACAACGCCCTCGGTCGGTGCGTCTGCAGGTGTGAAAAGGTTCACGTCAACACCATTGGGTATGACTCTCAGCTTCTCTGCGTGTTCCGGATACCGCGCGAGCGCCTGCGCCATCGTGTCGCTGCTGTCGCATATAATTGCCTGAGCCCTTCTTAATGCGCGCTTTTCGAGCGCGGCAAGCAACGTGATTGCTATGCGCGATCTCGACAGTGGTAACTGCTCCAGCTCTGACGAGGGCAGGTGGTGCAGAATCTGTACGAGAGGAGCGTTGCGATGCACTGCCACCCCCTGCGAAAGGTCGTTAATCAGATGTACGTCGCACGCCTCGCATGGCGTAGGAGCGAACGCGTAGTAGTAAAAGGCCGCAACCCCGTGACTTCTCAATGGCCGAGGGAGGGGTCGGTATCTCACATTTGGCACTCCGGCTCCAAACCAAGCTGCAGCGAAGGCGTCTGGCGGAGTCTGATATGCGTCGCAGCTATACACGGTGAGGTGGCAGAGTGGTGCCAGCCAACGACTCAGCTCTAGCGCGTACATGCCCGCACCGCCGATAAGGTTCCGGTCGTATTCGAAGGTTGATACTGCTATTCTCACACGCGCGCCTCTTCTGTCATCCCTTTTTTGTTGCGCGACATAAGCGCACGTTGCCGATCATGCTCCTGATGACGCTCTCGTTTTCGTGAACGTCCTCAGCACGATGAAGGTAACGAAATACACCCAGACCGCAATCCCGAATATGATGAATAGGTTGATCAGCCTCAGATAATACACGACGATCGCCATGAAGCGCTCAATTTGCCCGCACCGAACCCCGACAAGCGGTAAACGTGTAACACCTCATACTTGATAAAGCATATATAATCGGAAAAGTATAGAAGGCCCAAATATGAATTTTCAGAGTCTCAGACGCACCAGTGTCGCTTATTTGATTTTTCTGGCGCTGTGCATACCGCTCGCGATAGCCATTGGAGGTCTTGTTCAGGTCTTCTGTGCTGGCGCTGTTCTCTTTTTTTTCCCGGGGTATTTCACGTCGCTCGTCATTCTGGGAGACCAAAGCGTCGCAGGCAGGGTCGGCACGGCGATTGGTTTTAGCGTCGTCTTCCTCTCCATTCTCGAAATCGTGTACACGGCCCTGCTGATACCGGGGAATCCTCTCACCATCGTTGGGCCGCTCTTTCTTTGGACGACCCTCATGTTCGTTTTCGCGCTTGTCCTGAAACGCGAGCAGGCACCGATCAATGCGTCCGCCCTGCTCAAGCCTGAGAATATCATAATCGTCGCGATGCTCATTTTCGGGGCTGTTGCACGGCTGGCGTACCCGGCGACGGTAGGCACGATTCCCTTCTTTGATCCACTCTACTGGGCAACCCGCGCAGCGTACTTCGTGCACACGGGCTTCACGGGCATACCTTCATTCCTATCAGCGGGCGTTAGTGACCAGGTCCGAGAGCGAAGCTTCGAGTTCATGATGGGATCGTTCGCGATGACCGGTAACGCGTCAATCGTCGACATGGCGATCTGGTTCGGACCCGTGGTGGGCGTTCTGGCCTCCATAATGCTTCTAGCCGTTTTGGAGCGACTCGGAGTGACCCTGTCCGGCAAAGTCGTCGCGCTCTTCTTGTTTGGCTCAATGGCCCCGTTGTTTGAACTCTTCTGGAGGACGGACATCTCGATGATGCAGGTCGTCGGCACCTATTTCGTGTTCTTTGGCCTCTATCTCTGTGCTTCACGGGAGACGGGCTCATTCCTAGCCGGGGCGTTTGTGCTGGGGCTCTCCATTGATATTCACATCCTCTACGGCGTTTACACACCCTTCATATTCGCGTTCGTGGTGATTGCCCAGCTCATGAAACGACAGAACACGCTCACGATGGTTGCCTCTATTCCAACGTATGTGCTCGGGCTGATGCTCTTTGCCTGGCGCTTCCTCGTTTATGGCATACCCTCGGGCTTCAGTCCAGCCCTCGTCACCCTCAGCGCGGCCCCGTTCAAGGGCTTCACTTCAGCTCTCGTCACCACCAGTGCGGTGCCGTTCGCGATGCAGTCTGTTCTCCCGCTGATAGCGCTCCAATTGATGTACCCCGATCCGACGTACATCCTCCTCTACGTAACGCCGCTGATAGCGGCGCTCGCCGTCGTAGGACTCGCAGGCTCTGTGATCGATACCAAAGAGTGGGAACTCTCGCATCTCGTCTTGCTCGCCTTCGTGCTAGGGATGTTTGTCGGTTGGGTCCTGTCAACCCTGTACTTTTCGTATGCTCCGACGACCGCTGAAATCTTCCTCGGGCGCGGCGTGGCGTATGCTGAAGCGGCTCTTATACCTGCTGCGGGTCTCGGGGTCTCCATAATCGAGCGATCTCTCGGACGCAGATCTGCTCTTATCTCCCCAGGCAGAATTGTGGCTATAGTGCTAGTCGCGCTTATCATATTGACCAATGCGGCGGGGGCGATAAGCACCGACAAGTATCAGTCGGTGACTGGACTGGACGACCTCAACGCGATACGGTACGTGGGCCAGATCCCCAGCAACGCTACAACACTGGCGTTTTTTGCGCCCCCCAACCCGAACGACCCGTTTGCGAACGCGAGCTCCTCGCAGCGCGTGGCACTGTTCTATATCACAAACCCGTCTGCGTTTGATACCTCACCGATGGCGTACCGAGACGAGGTGTCAAACAGCACCGCTGCGTTACAGGCCGCCATGCAAAGCGACAGAAGCTTTTACAAGTACGCTATCCTGTCGGAGAACTTCGGGTCCAGCGAGCGAACCGCCTTGGACAGTTACCTCAGGTCGAATGGTTACACGCAGGTGGCGACATTCGGCAATGCGTGGGTCTACGAGACGAGCTAGGCGGCGCGCTAGGATCATAGCCCCCTTGTTTCCCGCGGCGCGCGCAGTATCGCCCCGTCGCTTGCCGAACTCACCGCGGCGGCGTATCTCTCCAAGTAGCCGCTGACGTCTTTTCGCACGGGAGTCCACGTTGCCTTTCTGGCCGCAAGGACATCGTCTGTCAGCTGCACAGCCAGCCGGTGGTTCGGTATGTCAATAATAATCTCGTCCCCGTCGTGCAAAAGCGCCAAGGGACCTCCCTCAGCCGCCTCTGGTGAGATGTGTCCGATCGCAGGGCCCCTAGTTCCGCCCGAGAAACGACCATCTGTAATGAGGGGTACCTTCAGCCCCATTCCCGATATCGCGGCGGTTGGCGCAAGCATTTCGGGCATTCCAGGTCCACCTCTAGGCCCTTCATAGCGCACGACCACAACCTGCCCTTCGCTCACCGATCCAGCCAGAATGGCCCGCATCGCCTCATCTTCGGCGTTAAATACGCGCGCTTTTCCCGTATAGCGGAGCATGTCGTCGCTCACGCCAGCGCTTTTGACGATCGCGCCCTCGGGAGCAAGGTTCCCGAACAGCACCGTGATGCCGCCTGTCGCGTGCACCGGATCGTCGAGGGGGCGTATGATTGCGTCGTTATGGATGTGCGCCTCATCAGCAATCTCGTAAACGCTCTTGCCCGAGCAGGTCGTTTCGTTGCGTAATAGCGTCCGAGCGCGTTTCATGACGCCTGGGACGCCGCCAGCGGCGTCGAGGTCGCTCATGGTATACGGGCCGACCGGATTCAGGGATGCGATGTGCGGCGTCCGTGCGCTCAGTTCGTCAAAAAGCGTGAGCGGGAGTGATATGCCCGCCTCGTGCGCGATCGCAGGGAGGTGCAGCGCCGTATTCGTAGAGCCACCGATGAGCATGTCGAGGATGATCGCGTTCCGAAACGATGCCTCGGTCACAATGTCGCGCGGCGTGACCCCGTTCACTATGAGTTCCACGATGCGCTTCCCGGTGGCTTCGGCGATGCGCCTTCTTCGGGCATCAACGGCTGGCGTTGTCGCACAATAGGGAAGCGAAAGGCCCAGCATCTCGGTCATACAGGCCATGGTGTTGGCTGTGTACAGGCCCTGACAGCTGCCGCACCCGGGACACGCCCGGATAACGAGCTCCTCGAGGTGCGCTTCCGTCATGCTGCCTGCCTGGACACAGCCGACCCCTTCAAACGTCGAGACGAGCGTGACGTCCGTGCCTTCGTAGTACCCCGGTCGCATGGGGCCGCCGGTCACCACCATCGCCGGCACGTTTAGCCGCAGCGCCGCCATCAGCATCCCGGGAACGATCTTGTCGCACGACCCCACCATGACCAACCCGTCAAACTGGTGCGCCTGCGCCATGAGCTCAACGGAGTCGGCGATGTTCTCACGGGACGGGAGAGCATAGCGCATGCCCGAGTGTCCCATGGCGATGCCGTCGCAGATGCCAATGGTGCCGAACTCGAACGCGATGCCGCCGGCCAAATGTATCCCTTTTTTAACAAACTCAGCGAGATCACGCAGATGAAGGTGACCGGGAACGATCTCGTTCCAGGCGTTGGCGATGCCGACAAACGGCCGTTCGAGATCCTCGTCTCCCACGCCCAAGGCATTCAAGAGGGCCCTTTGAGGTGCGCGTGTCACCCCCCTCGTTATTTCCTTGCTCCTTAGTTCCATATACCTAAAGAATGATCGCTGAAGTTATAAAAATGAGTGCGCTGCTAAGATCGGCAGAAAGTATGCCAAAAGTAGGCCAAAAGTGCGCCACTTTCTAACAATATGTCTCTTGGCCATAGATTGAGTGCGACTTAAAATCGCTCCGCGTTCAGGCTGGGCGTTTGCCGTTCGGAGTGCTGTTTATAAAAAGTTAGATCTCTTGATATATTTTTAGTTATATCTGTTGCTCCCGAACCGAAAACTTGCGCAGCGACCTGATACTTTAATGCGCGTACAACGGCTTTGCGCCGTCAGCTGCGCCGACTCAAAACACTGCAAGCATCGGCTTCCTGGCAGCGTGTATGCACTTACCTGTCGCATTGGACAGAAGTCAGACTCCAAAAAGCAGAGAATCCGTTCGAACAAAAGCAGATTATATCTCCGGCGTGCAATGGCAGGTACAGCACGCGAGTTCGTGCTTGGGACTTCTGCACGTTTCTGCTCCTTTTTTGGCAGCAATGATGCTCAAAAGGGTGGGACGGAAGCATCGCTTAAAAACGCTGCGAGACGAGTGAACCATAGCAACACACTGTAGGCCCGGCCTAGGGCAAATCGCTTCTTGCCGCCCATAATAACGGCAGACTAGTTCAACAAAAGGGCGCGACCGATCGATGCGGGAATTATAGGTTGATCATTCGATTATCTTCCGGAAGTTCAATGAAGCCACTACAAACATGAGGATATCAAAGAGCACTATGACGGCAACGTCTACGCTATCAACGCCACTACCGGGGCGAAGCTGTGGAATTACACGACCGGAGGTTACGTGGGCCCCTCCCCCGCCGTCGTTAACGGCGTGGTCTACGTGGGGAGCGATGACCTCAACGTCTACGCCCTCAATGCCACCACCGGCACCAAGCTGTGGAATTACACAACAGGAAGCGCCATGTTCCCCTCCGCCGCCGTCTCAAACTTAGTGGTCTACGTCGGGAGCAATGACGGGAACGTTTACGCCATCGGCAACGAAGCTGCGGCCACAGGTCAGGGTACGACGCCCGGATTCGATGTGGTGCTCGCTTTTGTCGGGCTCGTAATCGCCGCTTACGCAGTGAAAAGGAAGCGCTAACGCCCTCCAACTTCTTCTTCTTTACGCACAGTGGCTTGTGTGTATGCCAATAATGAGTAGGCGACGTCTATTGAATAACAGGAATTATTAATGCGCCAATGATATTAAACTCAAGGTAGGAAACAGTAGCGGCGCAGCGACCGAGCTTAAAAGCGCCTTCCTGCCACAAACGGACGGCTGCGCCACGACCGGAAAAGCCGGATACGACAATTGGGTCCGGACGTCGCAGCGCGTGGTATCCTCTATCCGCAGATGATACCCTTATACAGAAGTTACAGGCGTTGCAGGGGTCGTGAAGGGGTTTTTCATTATCCTCTTCGCTTCTTTCTTTTTCTTTCACTGTCCGCACGTTTGCGATTGACTATTTCCTAGCATGTCATGTTTGTTCAACATTTTCCGTGTGACTGGCAACTTTGCCCCTCTGTCAGTTTCAGACCGAAGCTTTTATCGTATCCTTTGACATTTTTTGTTAGGGCAACGAACGCTTTACGAGCCATTCATGCGCGCATCTAAAATCGTCTCATTTTCCATAGTTATTCTTCTCATTACAATCCTATTTACGGGAGCTGTAACCGTTCCTGCAGCAGCACAGAGCGATATGATGATGTTTCGTTACAACGCCCAGCACACCGGCGATTACAGCCCCGTGGCGGGGAACAACACGTCGAAAGGGCTGCTGACGTGGAGCTTCACGACCGGAAACACCGTGTTCTCCTCCCCCGCCGTCGTCAACGGGGTAATCTACGTAGGGAGCTATGACAACAACGTCTACGCCATCAACGCTACCACCGGTGCGAAACTGTGGAGCTTCACGACCGGAAACTACGTGCTCTCCTCTCCCGCTGTCGTCAACGGGGTAGTCTATGTAGGGAGCGATGACAACAACACCTATGCCATCAACGCTACCACCGGTGCGAAACTGTGGAGCTTCACGACCGGAAACTACGTGCTCTCCTCTCCCGCTGTCGCTAACGGCGTCGTCTACGTGGGGAGCGATGACAACAACACCTATGCCCTCAACGCTACCACCGGTGCGAAACTGTGGAACTACACGACCGGAAACTACGTGCGCTCCTCTCCCGCTGTCGCTAACGGCGTCGTCTACGTGGGGAGCGATGACAACAACACCTATGCCCTCAACGCTACCACCGGTGCGAAACTGTGGAACTACACCACAGGGAACGCCGTGCTCTCCTCTCCTGCCGTCGTCAACGGCACGGTCTATGTGGGGAGCGATGACAACAACACCTATGCCCTCAACGCTACCACCGGTGCGAAACTGTGGAACTACACGACCGGAAACTACGTGCGCTCCTCTCCTGCGGTCGCCAACGGCGTCGTCTACGTGGGGAGCGATGACAACAACACCTATGCCCTCAACGCTACCACCGGTGCGAAACTGTGGAACTACACCACAGGGAACGCCGTGCTCTCCTCTCCTGCCGTCGTCAACGGCACGGTCTACGTGGGGAGCGATGACAACAACACCTATGCCCTCAACGCTACCACCGGTGCGAAACTGTGGAACTACACCACAGGGAACGCCGTGCTCTCCTCTCCTGCCGTCGTCAACGGCACGGTCTATGTGGGGAGCGATGACAACAACACCTATGCCCTCAACGCTACCACCGGTGCGAAACTGTGGAACTACACCACAGGGAACGCCGTGCTCTCCTCTCCTGCCGTCGTCAACGGCACGGTCTACGTGGGGAGTTATGACAGCAACATCTACGCTCTCAACGCTACCACCGGGACGAAGCTCTGGAACTACACGACCGGAGGCGACGTGTACTCTTCCCCCGCAGTGGCGAACGGCACGGTGTACGTAGGGAGTTCTGACAACAACGTCTACGCTCTCAACGCTACCACGGGCAAGGTGACGTGGAGCTTCACGACCGGAGACTATGTGCTTTCCTCCCCCGCCGTCTCAAACGGGGAGGTCTACGTAGGGAGCGTCGATGGCAATATCTATGCCATCGGCAACGCAGCTGCGGCCACAAGTCAGGGTACGACGCCCGGTTTCGATGTCATACTCGCTTTTTTCGGACTCGTAATCGCTGCTTATGTGGTGAGGAGGAGGAGGAGCTAACCCACCCCACTTCTGCGTACCGCCCCTAGGAGTTCCTCACGAAGTACGAAGAGAGTGCCACGTACGCCCCATCGACGGCGACCAAGTATGTCACAGTGACGGCAAAGGCGAGCTAGCAGAGTTCGCAGGGATAGCACAGCAATACAAGCTTTTTTCGATTTCAAGGACTTAGAATGCATTGAGTGCTGCCTTTTATCATCAGTTTCAGACCGGAGACTTTATAGTGTCTTCTGACGCGTTGGTAGGCGTCCAAGAACGTTTTGCGAGGCAATCATGCGGGTATACAAAATCGCGTCATTTTCTGTAGTTATCCTTCTCGTGACCGTCGTATTAGCAGGCGTCGCAATCGTTCCTGCGGTAGCGCAGTACGATACGATGCAATACCGGTATAACGCTGCGCACGCCGGCGATTACAGTCCTGTGGCAGGACCGGTGCCATCAAACGGACAGCTGAAGTGGGGCCTCACGACCGGAAGCGTCGTGATCTCCTCCCCTGCCGTTTCAAACGGCGTCGTGTACGTGGGGAGCGACGATGGCAACGTTTACGCCCTTAACGCTACCACTGGAATGAAAGTGTGGAACTACACGACCGCAGGCGAGGTGTACTCCTCCCCTGCCGTTTCAAACGGCGTCGTGTACGTGGGGAGTGAGAACAACAAGGTCTACGCCCTTAACGCTACCACTGGAGTGAAAGTGTGGAGCTTCACGACCGGAGACGCAGTTCTCTCCTCCCCCGCCGTCGTTAACGGGGTGGTCTACGTGGGGAGCAATGACTATAACGTCTATGCCCTTAACGCTACCACCGGTGCGAAACTGTGGAACTACACCACAGGGCGCGCCGTGCTCGCCTCCCCTGCCGTTTCAAACGGCGTCGTGTACGTGGGGAGTGAGAATAACAACGTCTACGCCCTTAACGCTACCACTGGGGTGAAAGTGTGGAACTACACGACAGGAGACGCCGTGCTCTCCTCTCCTGCTGTCACCAACGGCACGGTCTACGTGGGGAGTGAGAACAACAAGGTCTACGCCCTTAACGCTACCACTGGGGTGAAAGTGTGGAGCTTCACGACCGGAGGGGGGGTTTATTCATCCCCGGCAGTCGTTAACGGCGTCGTGTACGTCGGGAGCAAGAACAACAAGGTCTACGCCCTTAACGCTACCACTGGGGTGAACGTGTGGAACTATACGACCGGGGGCGAGGTGAACTCCTCCCCCGCTGTCGTTAACGGGGGGGTCTACGTGGGGAGCAATGACTATAACGTCTATGCCCTTAACGCTACCACTGGGGTGAAAGTGTGGAGCTTCACGACCGGAAGCGCCGTGCTCTCTTCTCCTGCCGTCGTCAACGGCACGGTGTATGTGGGGAGCTATAACAGCAACGTCTACGCCATCGGCAACGAAGCTGCGGCCACAAGTCAGGGTACGACGCCCGGCTTCGATGTTGTGCTCGCTTTTATCGGACTCGTTTTTGTCGGACTTGTAATCGCCGCTTACGCAGTGAAGACATACCGATACTGAGTGGGATGTTTGTTGGTTAAAAAGGAGTAAAAATGCTCCGCTGGAGCTGGCGTTGCCTAGACTACACCGGCAGCTCCGTGTACCGGGAGTTCCTCGTGAAGTATCAATGGATCCCCACCGCCGCCGTCGACCGCGACACGATATACTACGGTGAGGGCGAATTAGCAGAGGTCGCACGCCAACACAGCGTGTTCCCTTTGCCTTACCCTAAGCTCCAAGCTCGTTATCTCTTTTTTGATTTTAAGGCCTTGGAGCGCATTGAGTGCTGTCTCTTGCCATCAGTTTCAGACCGGAGCCTTTATTATCTTTTGACATTTTTTTAGGGCTAAGAACGTTTCTCGAGGCAATCATGCGCGTATACAAAATCGTCTCATTCTGTTCTTCTTATACCGTCTCATTCGCAGGTGCAGCTTTTTTCGCGAGAGATATCCCATGAGCAAGTTGGCCCTTCCTAGAAAAACGCGCGCTCGCATGCACAATTGGAGTCAGCGTGGAAGAGAATGCGTAACTCTTTTACTTCTGGCTGCGGTTTTGATCTCTCTCACCGCCGCCGCGGCAAACCTCGCGGGCGTACCCAACGCGGCCGAGGCGCAGCCAGTAGTAGGCGCGACGACGCATCCGATACAATATTGGATTGGCTGCGCGCCGTCAATGGTAACTACCACCAATTTGAACTATTTTAAACAGCAAGGATTCACCGCTGTCGTTATGGTT